>Ga0326728_10002839_pt1 | contig 56303 bp, 62 predicted proteins | sample MB3enrmetagenome_FD_207602 | JGI IMG/M metagenome (GOLD analysis project Ga0326728, IMG submission 207602) | Lab enriched peat soil microbial communities from McLean, Ithaca, NY, United States - MB31MN | ecosystem: Environmental > Terrestrial > Soil > Wetlands > Peat | place: USA: New York... | reverse complement strand
CCACCATGGCCATGGCTGTATGAAGTTGCTCTTCGCAGTCACACCGCTTCGACCCGAACACATCACCGGTCAGGCATTGCGAGTGAACTCTCACCAAGACGGTATCCTCAGGTCTGATCTCCCCCTTCACCAAGGCGATATGGTGGTAAGGGTCTACATCGTTCTCATAGGCAATGGTTGTAAACACGCCCCCGTATTTCGTAGGAATGGTGGCGGTGACAATCCTCCGAACTAAGGACTCCTTACTCAGGCGATATTTGATCAAATCGGCAATGGTTACAATCTTCAGTCCATGTTCTTCAGCAAAGGCCAGAAGGTCCGGCATCCTGGCCATGGTCCCGTCATCTTTCATGATCTCGCAGATCACACCTGCCGGCTTCAGTCCCGCCAATCTCGCTAAGTCGACCGATCCTTCGGTCTGGCCGGTTCGGACCAGCACTCCACCCTGCCTTGCTCTTAACGGAAAGATGTGCCCGGGCGAGACCAAATCCTCCGGTTGGGTGCTTTCATCCACAGCTGTCAAAATAGTTGTCGCCCGGTCACCGGCTGAAATGCCCGTGGTCACGCCTTTGCGCGCATCGATCGAGACGGTGAACGCGGTCTGAAATCGTGAGGTGTTTTCAGAGACCATCATCGGGAGACGAAGCTCATTCAGCCTTTCGTCCGTCAATGAAAGACAGATCAGTCCCCTTCCGTATTTTGCCATAAAATTGATGGTCTCAGGCGTCACCTTCTCCGCTGCCATCGTGAGATCGCCTTCGTTTTCCCGATCTTCGTCGTCGACCAGGATCACCATCTTCCCCTCGCGAATATCCTGTAACGCTGCTTCAATTCTACGCATCATTCAGACCTCTCAATCTCCTTTGACAAAACCGTGCTCTATTAAGAAAGAGCGATCCACTTCCCCGGATTTCTTATCCCTTTGGCCAAACAATTTTTCAACGTATTTCCCTAAGATGTCCGCTTCCAGATTGACTCGATCCCCAGCTTTCTTATCCTTGAGCGTCGTTTTCTCTATCGTGTATGGAATCAGGGTTATTTGAACTTCCCCTCCCTGATATTCATTCACCGTCAGGCTGATTCCGTCAATGGCGATGGATCCTTTTTGTACAACATACCTTGATACGGACTCAGGAATCTTTAGCCTCAATTGAAAGAAATCCCTTTCCTTCCTCTTATCAACAATCACCCCAATCCCATCAATGTGCCCGGTTACAATGTGGCCTCCCAGGCGATCTGTCACTTTCAGAGCCCTTTCAAGATTGATTTCGTCCCCTTCCTTCAATTCTCCCAAAACTGTTCTCTGAAGAGTCTCTTGGGACAGATCAAGTTCAACCGCCTGGCCCTTAATCTTAGCGACGGTGAGACAAACTCCATTTACATTAATACTATCACCAAGTTGCACTTCTGTCAAATGAGGGGGCAATCCGATGGTCACCCTTTTTTCCTGTCCCTGGTATTCGACCCTTATCACCTTTCCCCTGTCCTCTATGATTCCGGTGAACATTACTTCGTCCCCTATTCCAAATAGCCCTCTAAGAGCACGTCTTCTCCAATTCTTCTTGCTTTCATCTCTTTCAGAGGAATGGCTTCCTGAAGCTTGGATACTCCCCTTCCTCCAAAGATTCCCGGGGCCTCGGGGTCGCCGATCAGCCTGGGAGAGAGAAAGAGTAGAAGTTTGTCGATCAAACGTTCGTCGAGGAACGATCCGTTGACCTGATTTCCTCCCTCGACCATAAGACTCATCATACCGATCTCCCCTAATTTGGAAAGGCATGACTTCAGATCAATCCTGCCCTCTTTGGATTCGAGCGTCAGAATTCGGACTCCCTTATTCCCCAATCTTTCTATTTTATCCTTAGGGGCTGACTCCGTTGCAGCGATGATTACCTTTGTGGGAGAGTCTCCAAAGACTTTGGCCTCTTCCGGAATCTTCAATTGACTATCGAGAACAATCCGGCAGGGATCTCGCCCTCCCTTGATTCGGGCTGTAAGCAGCGGGTCATCTCTTAATACCGTCCCAATGCCCACAAGAACTCCATCAACTTCATCCCTCAATCTATGGACGAAACGTCGTGAGGCCTCTCCGGAAATCCATTTGGAATCGCCTTCCCGGGTCGCTATCTTTCCATCCAGGGTGGCAGCAATCTTTAGAATAACAAAAGGCTCTCTTGCCGTGATATACTTGCAGAAGGCTTCGTTCAATCTCCGACATTCTCTCTCCAAAATTCCTGTGCGGACGTTGAGCCCAGCCTTTTTTAAAGTCTCAATCCCTTTCCCCCTTACCAAGGGGTTGGGATCCTCCATGCCAATAATTCCTTTTTTCACACCTGCTTTAACCACCTGGGGAGCGCAGGGAGGAGTCTTCCCATAATGCGTGCAGGGCTCCAGATTGATATAGAGGGTGGCACCTTTGGCCTTTTCCCTCGCCCGCTGGAGTGCGATGATTTCGGCATGAGCCTCTCCCGCTCTCGCATGGTATCCTTCTCCAACCACTTTGCCATTTTTCACCAGAATGGCACCCACTAAGGGATTGGGAGAAGTTCGTCCCCTCCCTTTCTCTGCGAGGCGAAGCACTTTTCTCATCCACTGCTCATCGTCCATACAATCAGCAAATCCCCCTCACCCCGCCCTCTCCCCTTGGGGGAGAGGGGAAGGGTGAGAGTTATTTTTTTTTAGCCTCCTCCTTATTCCCAAGGAGGTCCTTTAGCTCGTCAATAAACTCTTGAATATCCTTGAACTGCCTGTACACAGAGGCGAAGCGCACGTAAGCCACTCCGTCTAAACGGTGAAGTTCCTCCATCACCCGCTCCCCAATCTCAGAGCTTTTTACTTCTCTTTCCCCTCTCTCCTGGAAATGAAGCTCGAGGCGATTAACAATCTTCTCGATCACATTGATGCTGATCGGCCTCTTCTCGCAGGCCTTTTTTAGGCCGTTAAAGATTTTAAGGCGATTGAAAGGTTCTCTTCTCCCGTCCTTCTTGACGACCAATGGAAGGGCGTCCTCTGCTCTCTCGCTGGTCGTGAATCGTTTATGGCAGCCGAGGCACTCCCTTCTTCGTCGAATGGTGTCTTTGTCTTTTCCCAATCGGGAATCGACCACTTTGCTCTCAGGATGGTTGCAGAAAGGACATTTCATATTTTTCGTCTAAACCTCTCAACCTTAATCCCTGACTCTTTCAGCATCTTTCTGGCCAGGGCATCCGCATAGCCATCTTCGTAAACGACGGTCTCAATCCCGGCGTTAATGACCATCTTCGAACAAATCATACAAGGGTGGTTTGTGCAGTAAAGGGTAGCTCCGCGGATTCCCACTCCGTGGTAGGCCGCTTGGACAATCGCGTTCTGCTCGGCATGGAGGCCGCGGCAGAGTTCGTGTCGTTCCCCGGATGGGATTCCTTGCCTCTCGCGGAGGCAACCGATGTCCAGACAATGTTCCAGTCGGGAAGGAGCCCCGTTGTAACCGGTGGCCAAGATCTTTTTATCTTTGACGAGCACAGCCCCCACCTGCCTGCGCAGGCAGGTTGACCGCTTGGCGACGAGATGAGTAATGTCCATGAAATATTCTTCCCAGGAGGGGCGACGAAAAGAAACCCTTTTTTTCTCTTTCGCTTTCAAGGGTGAGCCATTTAGAAGAGGTGTGTAAATTCGGAGTTACAATCTCCAAATCCCAAACAGTTCACAAATTCCAATCAATAATGACCAAAATGTTTGTTTGAAATTTTGAATTTTCGCGATTGGAAATTATTTGCTACTTGGTGCTTGGGGTTTGGTGCTTACTCCCTAAACTTTTCTTTTTCGAGGGCCTCGATTTTTTCCAATCGCCTTTTGTGCCTGCCCCCGGCAAAGGGGGTCTCCAACCAAACCTTCACGATTTCTTTTGCCAATTCCTTCCCGATGATCCGGCCGCCGACAATGAGTATATTGGCGTCGTTATGCTCTCGACTGCAACGGGAAGAATAAAGATCGTTCGCCAGAGCCGCTCTGGTTCTTGGAAATTTATTGGCCACGATGGACATCCCAATGCCGGTGCCGCAGACCAGGATCCCCTTTTCCAGATCTCCCCGGGAGACCTTCTCCGCGACCAGGACCCCAAAATCCGGATAATCCACTGAATCTTCGTTGAAGGTACCCATGTCTATGGGTTTGAAACCGAGGGATTTCAAAAAGGCCTTTAGCTCTTCTTTGAGCTCGAAGCCCCCATGGTCACAGGCCAAACCGATCTGCATGCGTTATCCTTCAAATTTCTTGAAGACGAGGGCGGCATTGGTGCCGCCAAACCCGAAGGCGTTCGACATGGCAATTTTCAGTTGTTGTCGCCTTGCCACGTTGGGGACATAATCTAAATCACATTGTGGGTCGGGCTCCTCATAGTTGAGGGTGGGCGGCATGATGCCATCCCGAATGGACAAAATGGTGAAAATGGCTTCGGTGCTTCCGGCCGCCCCTAAGAGATGGCCGGTCATCGATTTGGTTGCACTGATGGGGACCTTTTTGGCATGGTCACCGAATACCTTTTTAATGGCAAGCGTCTCGGTCAAGTCGTTGAGCGGAGTGGAGGTTCCGTGGGCATTGATGTAATCCACGTCCTCCGGCTTCAGCCCGGCATCCTTGATCGCCATCTTCATACATCGTACTGCCCCGTCGCCGTCCGGGGATGGGGCAGTGATATGGTAAGCGTCGCCGGTGTAGCCATAGCCTACCAACTCCGCATAGATCTTTGCATTGCGCTTTAACGCAAACTGTAATTCTTCTAAGACAAGAATTCCTGCACCCTCTGCGATGACAAAGCCGTCGCGATTTTTCTCAAAAGGCCGGCAGGCCTTCTGCGGCTCGTCGTTTCGCGTAGAGAGCGCCTTCATCGCATTGAACCCGCCGATCGTGAGTGGGGTGATATTGGCTTCGGTCCCACCTGCAATCATCGCTTCCGCATCCCCATAAACAATGGCCCGAAACGCATCTCCTATACTATGAGCCCCTGTCGCACAAGCGGTGACCACACACGTATTCGGCCCCTTGGGGCCGAACTGAATGGCAATCTGCCCAGATGCCAGATTGGCAATCAGCATTGGGATGAAGAATGGAGTAATTCGGCCCGGTCCCTTTTCCAAAAGGACTTTGTGATATTTTTCAATGCTGGGCAATCCTCCTAGTCCCGTCCCTACGATCACACCGATCCGTTCAGCGTTGTCGGGAGTGATAGCCAACCGGGCGTCGCCCAGGGCCTCCTTCGTGGCCGCAATGGCATAATGAATGAAGAGATCCATTTTCTTGATCTCTTTCTTATCAATGTACAGCTCCGGGTTGAAGTTTCGCACCTCCCCTGCAATCTTCGTCTCGAATCCGTTTGGGTCGAACCGCGTGAGAGGACCGATGCCCGATTTTCCTTCACAGACATTCTTCCACGCCGTTTCGACTCCAATTCCGGTGGGGATCACCAACCCTACTCCGGTGACAACAACCCTTCTTCGCAAAACCTCACACCTCCTTCGGCATGTTCCCGGCGAAAACCTTTACTGCGTCACATGGGCTTGAATATAATCAATGGCATCTCCAACGGTGAGGATCTTCTCCGCCTCTTCGTCCGAGATCTCTATATTGTATTCCTCCTCCAGAGCCATCACCAGTTCCACTAAATCGAGAGAGTCTGCTCCCAAGTCGTCGACGAATTTAGCCTCTGGAGTCACCTCGTTTTCATTGACACCCAACTGCTCTACGATAATCTCTTTCACTCTCTTCTCAATAGACATGGAATCACCTCCTTGTTTTGATTCGTCACATATAGATGCCACCGTTCACATTTAACACCTGACCGGTAATATAACTGGATTCTTCACAAACCAGGAAAAGTACGGCTTCGGCTACGTCTTCGGGTTTCCCTAACCGCTCCATGGGAATGAGCTTCTTTAATTCCTCCTTTGCTTTTTCCGGGAGGGCGTCGGTCATCGGCGTTTCGATATATCCGGGGGCAATGGCATTGACGTTGATCCCTCTTTGGGCGTACTCCCTTGCAATGGTTTTGGTCAAACCGATCACGCCGGCTTTTGAGGCGGAGTAGTTCGCCTGTCCGGCATTCCCCATCTCTCCGACCACGGAGGCGATGTTGACGATCTTGCCGCTTCGCTGTTTCGCCATGTGCCGAATGACCGTTTTCGTGCAGTTGAACGTTCCCTTCAGATTCACGCCGAGAACGGCATCCCAATCCTCCTCCGTCATTCTGAGGATGAGCTTGTCACGAGTAATGCCAGCATTATTCACTAAAATATCGATCTTGGCAAGCTTTTCTATGATGGCCTCCACCATTCGCTCTACCTCGCTCAGATTGGACACATCCACCTTGACCGCCGTCGCCTTGGGGCCAATCGCCCTGATCTCTTTTGCCGTCTCCTCGGCTTTCTCAAGATTGATGTCGGAGACAACGATATCGGCTCCGTTCCGGGCAAGAAGCAGGGCAATCGCTCTCCCAATGCCCTGAGCCGCACCCGTCACCAAAGCCACCTTCCCCGTCAGCTTCAATCCTTCCTCCGTCAATCAAAAAATCGCAAAGCGCTAACCGCATAGCGCAAAGCGTAAATCATAAGATCAAGATCTCTCCTCAACACCATGGGGCAACCGTAGGGTCACGCTATGCTCTATGCGCTATGCTATGCTCTTTAAAGTTTTGAGGTCTTCTACGTTCTTGGTCTCCACACGGCTGTCGATCCGTTTCATCAGACCCGAGAGAACTTTTCCGGGGCCAACCTCCAGGATCTGCTCAACCCCTTTTTCGATCATCTTCCTCATCGACTCTTCCCAGCGAACAGGGCTTGAAACCTGAGCCACCAGCAGTCCTTTCACCCGGTCTTTCGATGTATTGGCCTCTGCCTCTACATTCGTCACCACCGGGATCTTCAGATCGTTGACGGAAATCTCCTCCAATGCCTTCTCCAGACGCTCCGCTGCCGGTTTCATGAGAGGAGAATGAAACGGAGCGCTGACCGGAAGCAGGATCGCTTTCTTTCCTTCCTGCTTTATTCTCTCAATGGCCCGCTCGATTGCTTTCGAATGGCCCGCGATCACGATCTGCCCTGGGCTGTTAAAATTCGCAGGAGTGAGAACCTCGCCGGAGGAAACCTCTTCACAAAGCTTTTCAACCTGCTCCCTTTCCATGCCGAGGACAGCCGCCATGGCGCCTTCTCCCACCGGGACAGCCTCCTGCATAAACTTCCCGCGGAGACGGACAATCTTCACGGCGTGAGAGAAGCTGAGCGCTTCGGAGGCGACCAGAGCGCTGTATTCTCCGAGGCTGTGCCCTGCGGCAAACTGCGGGGCTACGCCTTTCTCCGCCTGAAGCACCTTGAGCGCGGCAACGCTCGTCGTCAGCACGGCGGGCTGGGTATTTTCAGTCAGCCTCAATGCTTCTTCAGGCCCCTTGAAGCAGAGGTCGGTTACGGAGAAATGAAGGGTATCATCCGCCTCTTCAAAAATCTCTCTTGCCACACTGAAATTTTCGAAGAGTTCCTTTCCCATCCCCACATATTGGGACCCTTGTCCAGGAAAGGTAAAAGCTGTCTTTTTCATATAGGATTTCTCGGCTAAGGTTAGGGTTAAGAAGCCCGTTTGGTCGAAGGCTTAAGGCGTTCGTGCTGAACCTTTTACACTTAACCCCTTCACCAAGAACGAAACCGGCTTCCTTGCCCTCACCGACCTACGTTCCCTTCTTCCCTGCATATTCCTTGCTCAATTCCAAACCGATGACATTACGCTGGATCTGGTTCGTCCCTTCGTAGATTTGGAGAATTTTTGCGTCCCGCATCATCTTCTCCACCGGATAATCCCTCATATATCCGTAGCCCCCGAAGACCTGAACCGCATCGGTGGCCACTTTCATGGCGACATCGCTTGCGAAGACTTTCGCCATTCCGGAGACCTTTGAAATCTCTTTGGGGTTTTCCGATTGATCAATATAGCGGGCGACAGAATAGACCAATGCCCTCGCGGCCTCTACGAGAGTAGCCATGTCGGCTAGCATGTGCTGAACCGCCTGAAAAGAGATGATCTTCTTTTCAAACTGCTCTCGTTCTCTCGCATAGCGGACCGCCTCGTCGAGTGCCCCCTGGGCCAACCCAACACCCTGAGCACCTACCCCGGGTCGGGTCCGATCAAAGGTCCTCATCGTGACGATAAATCCCATTCCTTCTTTTCCAATCAGGTTTTCCTTGGGAACAAAACAATCCTGGAAAACCAGCTCCCGCGTCGCGGAGGACCGGATCCCCATCTTCTTCTCTTTTTTCCCAAAATTGAAGCCTGGGGTTCCCTTTTCCACAATCAAAGCGCTCGCCCCTCGGGGACCTTTTGATCGATCGGTCATCGCGATCACCGAGTAGGTTTCCGCCTCACCCCCGTTGGTAATCCACTGCTTCGTTCCGTTCAAAATGTATCCGTCTCCCTTTCGGGTAGCGATCGTCCGGATGGCACCTGCATCACTTCCCGCATCCGCCTCGGTCAACCCGAAAGCAGCCAATTTCTTCCCCTTCGCAATATCAGGGATATATTTTTTCTTCTGTTCAGGATTTCCAAAAAGCAGGATGGGCATAGCGCCCAATCCGCTTGCGACGATACTGGTTGCGATCCCGAGACAAACACGGCTCAATTCCTCCGCAACCAAACAATATTCTAAGATACCTCCTCCAAAACCCTCATACTCCTCCGGCATGGAGACCCCCATGAGGCCCGCTTCCGCGCTGATCTTAACGATCTCCCACGGGAACTCTTCCTTCTCATCCAATTCGGCCCGCGCGGGCAGCATTTTCTCCTGGGCGACCTTCCTCGCTAAATCTCGAATCATCTTTTGTTCTGGCGTGAGAAAATAATCCAATCTTCTTTCCTCCTTGTTGCTTTAAACGATATCAATGAATCGACTTCACCGACTCGCTCACCTTCTCAGGGGGTTTCTGCCCCAAACGAAGGATGTCTTGTTTCTCCTTAAGTTCTTGGATGACATGTTCATTCAGTCTATTCTTAGCCAGGTTCGAGGCCAAGAGAATCGCATTCATGATGGCTTTTGCATTGGATGAACCATGGCAGATGAGGCAGTTGCCATTAATCCCCAAGAGGGGCGCTCCTCCAACTTCTGCATAGTCAAGCCTCTTTTCCAGGCGACGAATCGCCCGCCCCATCAGGAAATAAGCCGCCTTCGCTCGAATATTATCCTCTGCTTCCTGCTTGAGAATCGCGTGGATGGTCTCCCAGAGCCCTTCGCTTACCTTTAACGCCACATTTCCAACGAAACCATCGCATACAATAACATCCACTTCTCCGTTGTTGAGATCCCGGCCCTCCACATAACCGACATAGTTCAAATCGGTCTCCGACAAAATATCATGGACCTCTCGCGTCAGCTCATTTCCTTTTCCCTCTTCCTCTCCATTGCTCAAAACACCAATTCGAGGCTCTTCCTTTCCCAGAATATATTTTGCATAGGCATCCCCCATCATCGCAAACTGAACAAGATGAATAGGCTTGCAATCCACAGTGCCGCCGGAATCGATAAGGACCGTGCTGCCTTTGGTGGTGGGATGGATCGTGGCGATAGCAGGCCGTTCCACACCTTCCAATTTTTTCAAGATATACATCGCCAAGCCCATGGCCGCTCCCGAATTTCCGGCGGAGACCACCCCATTTGCCTGACCTTCTTTCGCCAGATCGAGGGCGACCTTGATAGAGGTGTCTTTCATCCTCCGGATGACCGTAGACGGAGAGTCATGCATGGCGACTACGAATGGAGCGTGGTGGATGTAGATAGGAAGTTTTGAGGTAGGGTATTTGGACAGTTCCTTGCTTACTTGATCCTCGTCCCCCACCAAAACCACTCTGACGCCATATTTTTTGGCAGCTAAAACAGCTCCTTCAACAATCACTTGAGGGGCAAAATCCCCTCCCATCGCATCGACCGCAATCTTCATCTTACGTTTTCTCCTAACATCATCCTCTATGCCTTACCCCGTTAGAAAGCCCCGCTATTCATAGCAGATCAATCCGGCTTCAGACCGAGGATGATATCAATAAGGCTCCAATTCCTCCGGCTGAAAAGGTAGGGCATTTCCATCCTCTCTAACGGGGCTTACTTCTCTTCTTCCACCTTGATCACCTCTCTCCCTTTGTAAGTCCCACAATGGGGACAAATATGATGAGGGAGTAAAGGCTCATGGCATTGAGGACACAGAGAGAAGTTAGGAGCAGCCAGTTTATTATGGGCTCGTCGTTGACCCCTTTTGGCTGCTGATGTTCTCCTTTTTGGAACTCCCATTCGAACGCATCCTTTCCCATCCGTTGAAATTATTTTCAGATGTTAAATTAAGAATTTGGCCCAACGGCCTTATCTTTTCCACATAACAGATTATGCCGGCATTAATCAAGCTTTAATTTCTTAAGCGCGGAAAACCCTGATGTCAATTCTTCCTTTACACATTCACAGGAAGAGAGATTTTGATCTTTTCCACATATCGGGCAAAGTCCTTTGCATCCCTCCTGACACACGGGTTGGTAGGGGATTTCTAAAAAAATCTGTTCGCAGGCGATCTCGGAAAGGTGAATTTCTCCTCCCTCGAAGAAACTCGACTCCATCTCCTCACTCGCAAGTTCGGTCTCTTCCTCAGAGGGAGCCTCTTTTAAAGGGTGAAGGGTGAGCTCAAAGGTAGTGGCGAGAGGATAGGAGAATTCCTTCAAGCATCTTACACATTGGAATCGAAGAGTGACCTCGACCTTCCCCGTAATCAAGACGGATTGGCCCGCCTTCTGGATCTTTACCTTCGCCTGGAGCGGGGTCTCGAAGTCGAAGTCGATTCTTGAAAGGTCCTTCAGGTAGGCCAACAAGGAGGCCTTTTCTTCCTTCCACTGTAGATCCAGACCCTGTTCAGGAATTTCATCCAATTTCAAAGCAAACATTTGGTTTCCGCTCATTTACGTTAAATTAAACAAATAAATATATAAAAAAAATTTTTTTTGTCAAGAGATATTGGGATTTGGCGGATTGCGAAGGCTTTCGTTTGAAAAAAAATCCTCAGTATGTTAACAAATTTGCAGATAGCCTCGCAAGGGTTTGGGGGAAAAACTCACCGAGTTGCCCCAAAAGGTTTGGTGAGGAGGGAAAAAGATGGAAGGAATGGATAGGATACCGAAAAAACCAATCAAGATAACAGATACGACCCTTCGGGATGGGCATCAGTCGACCTTGGCCACCCGGATGAGGACAGAGGATATGGTCCCTGTAGCCGAGGGGCTCGACAAGGTGGGGTTCCATTCAGTGGAGATGTGGGGAGGGGCTACCTTTGACGTGGCCCACCGGTTTTTGGGAGAGGATCCCTGGGAAAGGGTGAAAGTCCTGAAGAAACTCATGCCGCGAACTCCCTTCCAGATGCTTCTTCGTGGCCAGAATCTGGTCGCTTACCGGAACCACCCGGATGATCTGGTGGAGGCATTCGTCGAGAAATCGGCCGAGGTGGGCATCGACATCTTCCGCTGTTTCGATGCGGTTAATGACGAGCGAAACTTTGAGACGGCCTTCAAGGTGATCAAAAAGGTCGGAAAGCATATTCAGGGGACGATCTGTTATTCATTGACTGAGAGACGGATGGGAGGACCGGTTTATAATCTCAACTATTATCTGGAGAAGGCAAAGATATTGGAAGAAATGGGAGCGGATTCCCTCTGTATCAAGGATATGGCGGGCTTGCTGGCTCCTTATGATGCTTACGAATTGGTTAAGGCTTTAAAGAAGACGGTGAAGCTTCCTATTCAACTGCATACCCATTATACCAGCGGAATGGCATCAATGACCTATCTTAAGGCGATTGAGGCGGGGGTGGACATCATCGACACGGCCCTGGCGCCTTTTGCACTAAGGTCTTCACAGCCTGCGGTGGAGCCGATGGTCGTGGCTTTGGGAGGAACGCCTTGGGATCCGAAGCTGGATCTCGACAAGCTCTTGAAGCTTGGGGATTATATCGAAAGCATTGCGCCAAAGTACCGGGAGTTTTTGGATACGACGAAGATGGCGGTGATTGATACGAGCGTGCTGAGACACCAGATACCCGGCGGGATGATCTCGAACATGGTGAGCCAGCTCAAGCAGCAGAAGGCCCTGGATCGGCTGGATGAAGTTTATGCCGAGCTTCCTCAAACCCGCAAGGACTTGGGTTATCCTCCGCTGGTGACCCCAACTTCCCAGATTGTGGGAGTTCAGGCGGTTCTCAATGTTCTATTCGGACGGTATAAGATGGTCTCGAAAGAGACGCAAGACTATGTCTATGGCCTTTACGGAAGACCACCGGTATCTATCCCTGGTGAGATCAAAAAGTTAGTGCTAAAAGGCTATAAGAGGGGGAAGGAGCCTATTTCGTGCCGGCCTGCAGATTTGATCGAGCCGGAGATGGACAAAGTGAAAAAGGAGACAGAAGGTCTGGCGAAGGGTGTTTGTGATACGCTGATTTATGCGCTGTTTCCTCAGACCGGAAAAGAGTTCTTGAAGTGGAAGTATGGGTTGGAGCCCATGCCCGATAAGGTGAAACCCAAAACCTTGGAAGATGTGAAAAAAGAGGACGAAGCCCTTGCCAAAACCAAGGCAGAAGCCCAGAAGAAAATAGCAGGTTAGGATCAACTGGCTGCAGCGGTTTGACTTTCCTCCTCGATATATTTTGTTAGTGTTTTGTAGATCTTGTCGTCAATCAGTCCAACCTTGTGAAGCCACGCCATGGCATCTGAAATCTTAAACAGGACATGAGGTTCAATCCGGGATGACCGGAGCCTCTGCTGACCCCCTTGCTCCCGATCCAAAAGTACTACCAGTTCGTTAACCACACCTCCCTGGTCTCTGATCACCTCTGCCGTTTCAATGACACTTTCACCCGTGGTGATGAGATCATCGATTACCAGGACCCGATCGTTACGTTCCAGAATACCCTCCACCTTTTTCCTTACCCCATGTTCTTTTCTGGCCTGTCGATAGTAAATCAGGGGAATCCCCAATTTCTGGCTCACCACCGTTGCAAAAGGAACCCCTGCCGTCGGAACTCCTAAAATCTTGTCGATCTTACCCGTCCCGATCTCATTGAGAACGATTCGGGTCAAAGAATTGGCGATCCAGTCCATGGTGGTCGGGCTGGAAATAGTTTGCCTCAGATCAATATAGTAAGGGCTTTTCTTCCCGGAGGCTAAGATGTAGTCGCCAAACTTGATCGCATTATTCTTGATCAGGAGAATCCCTACCTGCTTCATGAGGAAAAGCTTTTCCTCAGTCCAAACCATCTTTTCGATCTCTTCGAGTCCAAGAATCATGAGTTATTTTTTATTAAATTTCTTTACAAAAGTCAAGAAAAATTAAGGGCGACATTCCTTGTTTCTAGGGATGGGAATTAAAAACAGGCTATCCAAATATATTGACGCCTCTATCCTTTTTTGATAGTGTTCTATCATCCAAGGGAGGCCGAGGCTGGCTCCCCCGGAGAGCCCTCACTAAATCATTGATCTTTGCTTTCTTGAGATATCCGCCGGACTCTATGGAGGAATAATGGACATCCATGGTTTTCGCCATAGAACCCCTGTAACATTTAACAGGTTAGCCAAGAATAAGACATTATATAATACGTAGAACTATTATATCATAAATATAATTTTTCCGTCTAATATCTCTTATGCCATCTTCATCGGATATGATAAACAATAAACCAAAGGGGCACGCGCTACGTCTCGATCCCGACGCAAAGTCAGCTGATCCGAACGTCCCGCCGTTTGTTGCCCCTCCAGAAGGAGCGCCGGTTTATTATGGCTTCCCTACCGTCCCTGAATCGGAGACAGATGGATGGATATATGGAGCTATCACGGACTATAACACCGAGGAGCCAGAAACAGAAGGTGATGGATTTGTCGTTGCCCCTGATGGTTCACGTGCTGGCATAGTGTGGTCCACCGATTCGCCAGACTTCTACGAAATCAGCCCTCCAGACGATAAGCGTTGGGGGGTCTATGGGGTACGATTCCTCCGTCCAGTTTCTTCAATCGAAGATTTGGTGTTAAACTTCCGTGCAATACTGCCGAGACTGAAAGAGAAGTACGAGGAACTAAAAAAAAACGGCATAACAAATTACTCCAGGAGATGGCTTACAGCCCCCGCTGACCTAAATCGTTATGTGTAAGTAAAAAGGAGATTATGAAATGTGTTCCGCTCTAGAAACATTTAAAAATATTGCAACCATTGGAGCTTCAATTGCGGCAATATTAGGAATTTTGGGAGCATGGCGTACTTATGTCAGCAATAACGCATTACGAAAAGTAGAGTTAATACATAAGCTGTATGATCAATTTTTAACAGATGACTGGTATACTTTTTATGAGGTTGTCAAGAATGATAAACTATTCAATTAAGAAGAACATGAAAAAATGTTGAATAAAGCTTTATCTTATTTTGACGAAATTGAATATTATTATAGTTTAGGAATAATCGACGATAAATCACTGATATATTTTGCAGCAGAAATATTGAATTTTAATAATAATGAAACTGTAATGAAATATGTAAAAGACACTGAAATTAAATATAAGAAAATGGACTACCCGCCAGATATTACTCCTTTTTCAGGTTTCACAACACTGGTCGAAAAGATCCAAGAAAATAAGAAGATAGGAAAATTGAATGTAAGTAGCACATAACCAGGCGCTTAATCTTGACTGGTGGGCGTTTGCAAATACTTTGGTTTTAGAAGGGAAGAGGGATTGAGGGCCGGGTCTCAAAAATCAACAAAGCTTCTTCAAAAGTTGAGACCAAGTTCTGATAGCAGACCCAAAAATCTTCAATAATAGGAAATAATTTTTTATTTTTAATCCAGCAGAAGAAGCAGTTTTTAAGAAAGTAAATTTTCATACAGGCTCATTAGATGGCCTTTGCGTAGAAACAGGATGGTGCACCCCGAGCAAACACTTAAGAATCAGGTGATTCTGGTCACAGGTGCCACCGATGGCCTCGGGAAGCGAGTTGCCCGTGACTTGGCTGTGCGAGGGGCGGCAGTTCTCCTGCACGGGCGCAGCCGGGAGAAGGGAGAAGCCACCCTTCAGGAAATCCGAGATGCCACTAGTAACCAGAAGCTTATTTATTACAACGCCGACTTCTCCTCACTCGATGCAGTCCGACAGCTCTCCGAGGAGATACAGGCTGACCAGGAGCGTCTCGACGTGCTCATTAATAATGCTGGCACTGGAGCGGGGTTGCGTCAGGCCCGGCGAGAAAAGAGCACAGACGGCTACGAGTTACGCTTCGCTGTCAATTACCTGGCCCCCTTCCTGCTGACCCACCGGCTGTTGCCTTTGCTCCTCCGGTCGGCTCCTGCGCGTATCATCAACGTTGCTTCAGTCGGCCAGCGGCCCATCGACTTTGACAATGTGATGCTGGAGGACGGGTATGACGGCCTGAGGGCATATCGGCAGAGCAAACTTGCGCTAGCGATGTTCACGTTTGACCTCGCTGAGGACTTGAGGAAAAGCGGCATTACGGTCAACAGTCTTCACCCTGCGACTCTCATGAGCACGAGAATGGTGCTTGAGACTGATTACTTCGGCGGCCCGATGAGCACCGTGGAGGAGGGGGCGCATGCGGTAGAATACCTTGCTACGTCGCCCGAGCTCGGTGGTGTGACTGGTGAATACTTTGACGGGAAGCAGCGGGCGCGCGCTAACGCTCAGGCCTATGACAAGGAGGCGCGCCGCCGGTTGCGGATATTGAGCGAGCAACTTACTAAGCTCAGGGAATCCGATGATTGAATGAGGCAGCCATCTAACAACGGCATGCAGCTGGCGGCGCTTCCTACCACAGCTGATCCCGAAGCTGTTGAGGCTGTAGAAAAAGTCATAAGAGCATGATAATATCGCCATATCAGTAACAGAAAAGAGAGCGGAGACCCCTTAGGAGGGACCGGATGGCGAGATACAAAGGCTATGATTATTCGCAGGGGAAATTCATACCGATCCACTTCGACCGACAGATCTTGCTCCCGGTGAGCTTTGCGTTCCACCAAGAGAGATGATAATGAAAAAGTATCCCTTCTGCGCTGAAGTTATTCAAGACGCAGCTATAAAATGTAAACACTGCGGTGAGTTTCTGGGCGCCTTCGCCCCCCGACGCTTTCCAGAACAAAAGATGCAATGGTATTTCCGAAAATCCTTTATTATCATTGCAGTCTGCTCAGTGGGGCCTCTGGCCTTGCCGCTGATCTGGTGGCGTCCACAAACGACGCGGGCATGGAAGATCGGACTCACGATAGGAATCCTTGTTCTCAGTTGGATATTGTTTCAAACCACGATGGAATCCCTTCGTACAATCAAGGAGTATTACAAGCTAATTGAAGGACTATGAAATGATCTACCGGTAAAACAAGTCAGTAAACACCGGCCGGATTTACGTCGCGGCTTTATGTAAGTGTACATGGTCTTGTAATTTATTACAAATTAGTAGTCCTTCGGATATGACGCCCGGCGGGCTACCTCCGCGTTGAGGCTATAGAAAAAGTCCGCAAACAGATTCTTGGGCGAGATGCAGAAAAAAGTGACCTTAGAGAATGCGCTACAATCAGTCATCTCATGTTTGGGACGGGTCAAGAGACCCCGAAGACATCATTCTCACTCGTCAAAAGGACTTTCCCTACAGGCTCGTTAGCCGATATCGGAATGAGGGAAAGATGATGGACATTGAACGGAAGATTATTCACGCCGATGGATTCGACATCCCTTGTGTCATTTTGACGCCCCCAGTCTCCTATGGTGCGGCTGTCATAGTCCATGGATATGGTGGTTGTAAAGAAGAACAGCTTGGTCTGGCGTGGCGTGTTGCTGAAATCGGCATTACAACTTGCACTATTGACCATCGGGGACATGGTGAGCACAAGCTGCCTTTAGACGAGAATGTCATGCAAGATGTCGAGACTGCCATCAAGTATTGTCGCACTTTTGGTAAGGTTGTCGCCATAGGCCATTCTTCAGGCGGCCGTCTCTGCCTGGCAAGTTCGGCGGATTTCGCTATCGGGATATCACCCGCACTTAAGACTGCGTATAGCGCAGAGACACAACGAATCATAACAGATTCGAGGAGTTATCGAGTACGTGAGTCCTTTTCTGGAGTGAACTTTGAAATTCTTAAGAAACTTCCCGTTCCGCAACCTATCGATAATACACGGACACTAATACTGTTTGGGTCCCGAGATGTTCCGGAGATAGTATCTTCATGCAAGGAACTGAAAGCAAAAGGTAGCCATGTTATAGAAATTGATCGGGCGCTGCACAACGATATTTTCTTGCTCGAGGAAACCTTCGGCTACGTGGTGAAGAAATTGGGTGAATGGTTCGGGAGTGAGTGAGTTTGAACATCATTTGCGGTTTTTTGCAAAGGCCGGTTGCCCCTGCGCCTCATTCAAATCGTTATCTGATATATCATAGGAGGAAATGATGCCTCATGTCATCGTGAAACTCTATCCGGGAAGATCAGAACTGCAGAAGACTCGACTTGCCGAAGAGATTGTTAAGGACGTTGTCGCTATTGCAAAGTGCGAGGGAAAATCAGTTTCAGTAGCTATCGAGGAAATCAAACCAGAGGATTGGGCAGAGAAGGTCTATAGACCGGACATCCTCGGGAACCAACAAAGGCTGTACAAGAAACCAGGATATAACCCATTTGATTAGTACAGAAATCAATCAAGCGAATCTTGCCCCACAAAATAAATAGTGATGAGTTCAAAGATACGTACTTGTACAAAAGAAGATATTCAGGTTTTGGCAGAGACTATCCGAAGGTCATTCCAAGATGTTGCAGAGCGCTTTGGCCTGACCCAAGAGAATGCCCCTCGCCATCCATCAAATTGCACAGTGGATTGGATTCAGAAGGATATGGAACGTGGCGTTACCTATTTTGCCATTGAAAATGAGAACCATGTTGTAGGGTGTGTCGCTCTCGAACTGGCAAATACAAAAGTATGTTATCTTGAACGCCTCGCGGTGATTCCCGATCAGAGGGCTCGTAGCTTTGGGAAAGCCTTGGTGAATCATGTGTTGTCAGAAGCAAGACTTCTTGGAGTTCCTTGTGTAAATATAGGAATCATTGCAGAGCATACTGAACTGAAGAACTGGTACAGAGGACTTGGATTCGTTGAGGGAGAAAGCAAGGAATTTCAGCATTTACCTTTCCGTGTTACCTTCATGTCATATGATATAAAGAGCCGGCAACAGTGCGCTCCACCGGACGCGGCAGAGCCGCGCCAGTGAGCTTTGTCGTTAGCCATTCACAAACAAAGGAGGTGTCAAATGACACAAGCTGCTACGGAAGGCCTAAAGATACTTCGAGACGGAAGTTTGTTCCAATGGTACGTCATTACTCTGTTCGCCCTAACGGTGTACGTCTATGCGGCGGAGGTTGAACGGAGAAACTGGAGCCTGGTGTTCGCCGGATTAGCCTTTTGGGGGATGGATTGGTTTAATGAGATCTGGAACGGCCTGGTCTTCCATTTCACTCAGTACGCACCCGTATGGGGCGCTCCTGGCAAGACTGCCTTCCTGATCCTGATCGGACTGAACATCGAAATCTGTTTCATGTTTGCAATCGCCGGCATCGCGTTCTCAAAAATGCTCCCTGCCGACAAGCGACTGAAAATTCTGGGACTGCCGAATCGCCTGGTCTTCGCTATCGTTAATTCCGTTTTTTGCGTCCTCGTAGAGATTGTGTTGCACTCAGTTGGTGCATTGACCTGGGATTACTCATGGTGGCGTGCAGGAGCACCCTGGCTGATTTTTCTGATCGGCTACCTGCCTTTCTTCCTGGTCGCCTTCTGGGTGTTTGACATGGATAGCTTCCGGAAGAAAATCACCACGGTGGGCGCCATCTACGCTTTCGACATTATCTGTCTTATCCTTTTTGTAGGGATATTGAAGTGGATCTGATGAATTAGAGGACGATCTGTGTTCCTTCCCTCCCCTCTAATGCGTCGTCAGCGCATTCAAGACAGGTGATGATTGCTTTGTCTCCGGGAGAGATCACGATTTTTTTCATCAGATCATCTTTTTCCCAAGACCATGGCAAGTAAAGCCATCCGGACAAAAACACCGTTTCTCGCCTGCCTGAAATAGGCTGCTCCTGGATAGGCATCCACTTCGGGGCTGATCTCATCTACTCTTGGAAGGGGGTGAAGAATGGTAACCTTCTTTTTAAGCTCTTTCAGGAATTTTTCATCAATGACGTAATAGCCCTTCACCCGCTCGTATTCGGAAAGATTCTCAAAACGCTCTTTTTGAATTCGCGTCATGTAAACGAGAGCGCTTTCAGAAGCTGCCTGCCTGAAATCCTCTGTCTCTTCGACCTCAATGCCTTTCCGTTTGAGATTGGAGACGATTTCCTCCGGCATCCGGAGACTGCCGGGAGAGACAAAATAGAGCCGGGTTTGGAAGAGGGACAAAAGCTCAACCAACGCGTGGACCGTCCGGCCGTTCTTCAAATCGCCCACCATAGAAACTGCTAAATTCTTGAGAGAGCCCAATTCTTTATGAATGGTATAAATATCAAGAAGGGCTTGGGTGGGGTGCTGCCCTGCCCCATCCCCTGCATTGATGACAGGGATCGTAGCAGCATCGGCCGCTTCTTTGGCAGATCCAATGCGAGGATGGCGGATGACGATGACATCTGCATACTGGGAGACAGTCCTCGCCGTATCCGCAACGGTTTCACCCTTTGCAGCCGACGAGCTCTCTGCCGATGCCATGCTGATCACCCCTCCCCCTAAACGCTGCATGGCCGTCTCAAAGGAAAGTCGGGTCCGGGTGCTCGGCTCAAAGAAGAGCGTTGCTAAAATCTTTCCTTTCAGCAAAGTGAGAGAGTTCTTCTTCTTGAGCTCCTTCTCAAATTCGGATGCAATCTTAATGATCCCTTCGACATCCTTCTTCGAAAATTGATTTCCATGAAGGATATCTTTTCCTTTAAGGCTGCCCATCTTGTCCTCCTTCTCAGCGCAGAAATTACGTCACTACCCCGTCCTTTGCCACAATCCGTCCCGCAACTATCGTCAAAATTGCTTTTCCTTGAAGCTCCCAGCCATTAAAGGGACAGTTTCTACCTTTGGAATAGAAACGATTGGCGTCCACGCTCCATTTCCTATCCAAATCAATCAGGGTCAGGTCTGCTTTGACACCTGGCCTCAGACAACCCACTCCCAGCACATCGAGTCCAAAAATCTTGGCCGGGACGATGGTCATCTTTTCAATTGCTTGATTCAATGTCAAGATACCCGGATGCACCAGATAAGTCAGGACCAAACCCAGCGTGGTCTCCAGGCCAATGACGCCGAAGGGAGCTTGATCCCAATGTCGATTCTTTTCCTCGGGTGAGTGTGGGGCATGATCGCTCGCAATAATATCGATCGTGCCATTCGAAAGCCCTGTCCTCAAAGCCTCTACATCTTCTTCCGATCTTAATGGTGGATTTACTTTTGCGTTCGGTCCGATTTCCCTTGCCATTTTTTCTGTTAACAGAAAATGCTGCGGCGTTGCCTCTGCCGTCACGTTGACTCCGCGTTTTTTCGCATTGCCAATGATTTCCACCGACCTGGCAAGGCTCACATGTGAGATGTGAAGCCGCGCTCCCGTCTTTTCGGCCAATTCGATATCGCGCTCAATGAACCCGGCTTCGGATGTATAAGGATTGGCGCCCGGTGGAGCATATGGCATTTGGGGAACAGAGGAGAGGATTCTTTGCCGGTAGAGCGCTGATTCTTCACAATGTGGACTTACCAGAATTCTACATTCTTTGCTTCTGACAAGTGCATTTTGCATGAGTTTGCGGCTGGGAACGGGATTCCCATCGTCGGAAATGGCTCTGGCCCCTGCTTCTTTCAGCCTGGCAATATCCGTCAGCCTGTAACCCATCGTTCCCTTGGTTATTGCCGACTTTGAGTAAAAATTAATGATGCTTTTCTTCCCTGCGGTATTCAACAAACGACGGAGGCGCGCAGGCGTATCTATCGGAGGAACTGTATTAGGTTCTGCTATGACTGTCGTGAATCCGCCGGCTGCGGCGGCCGATGAGCCGGTGTGAAGGTCCTCTTTGTACTCCTGACCGGGCTCCCTGAAATGGACGTGAGCATCTACTAAGCCTGGCACAAGTACTCTTCCGCTTGCGTCAATTATCGTAGTTTCCGGGGCTATAATCTCCTCGGAAATCTCAGTTATTTTCCCGTCGTCAATCAAGACATCGGATACCCGAGGGGCCGCTAACTCCGCAGTGACCAGGCTTGCTTTCTTGATTAAGAGTTTCATAGGTTAACTCAAGGGTTCCAGGATTCCAGAGTTCGAGCGCAATTTCATGAATTTTACGCTTTCCCTTGCCCCCCTCGACCCCTTGGACCCTTGAACCCTTTAAAGAATCAGCGCCAGCAGAGCTTTTTGAGCATGGAGCCTGTTCTCCGCCTGGTCGAAGATAACGCTATTTTCCGAATCGGCGACTTCATCCGTCACCTCTTCTCCGCGATGGGCCGGCAGACAGTGCATGAACAGATAATCCTCTTTGGCTTCTTTGACCAACTTCGAATTAACTTGAAAGGGTTTAAAAACCTTCACCCTTTTTTCGCGCTCCTTTTCCTTACCCATACTGGTCCACACATCCGTATAAATAATATCAGCTCCTCTAACTGCTTCCTTCGGGTCATTCGTCACCATCACCTTGCAACCGCTTCTTTTTCCCTCTTCCTTCGCCTCCGAGACCACCTGTGGATTAGGCTCATATCCTTTCGGACATCCAAGGGTGATATCCATTCCTACCTTTGAGCAACCGTAGAGCAGGGAATGGGCTACATTGTTGGCGTCGCCGACATAAGCAATCTTCAACCCCGAAAGCCGCCCCTTCTTCTCGTAGATGGTGAAAAGGTCAGATAGGCCTTGGCATGGATGCGTGAAGTCTGAAAGCCCATTGATCACGGGCACTTTGGAATACTTTACCAGATCGATGACGGTCTGATGAGCAAAAACCCTTGCCATAATCCCGTTCACATAACGGGAGAGAACCTGAGCTGTATCGGCAACGGTCTCCCCGCGGCCTAATTGCAGATCGCTGGCATTCAGATAAAGGGCATAGCCTCCGAGTTGCCACATCCCTACTTCAAAAGAGACCCTTGTTCGCGTGGAAGGCTTCTCAAAGATCATCGCCAACGTCTTCCCCTTTAACAGAGGATGTTCCTCTCCACGGAGAAGCTGAGATTTCAATAAGTCAGATGTCCTTAAAATCTGTTCAATTTCCTCTTTGCTTAAATGAAAAAGGCTATCTAATGATCTCCCTTTCAAATTTACAGACATGCTATCCCCCAAAAACCCTTCTGTCATTATTCATTTCTCGAACCCGAAGTAGCATTATTTATTCATATTACCTCAACGCCTTTGTCCTGTCCATAATGAATGAATAAAATTGGCCAAAATTGGCCTTGACTTCTACTCAATGATTTGATAGTTTTCACATTCAATAGAACTTTCCAAAGGAGGTGATGATGGTGGCGAATATATTGGGGATCATTATTGGAGTTGTGGTGATCATCGTTGGTCTGGTCTTATTGATCACCTGGTGGGGCATGTTCATCAAGGGGCTGATGGCAGTCGTCCCCATCCTGTTGTTTTTGATCGGTGTCGGTGTTCTCGTCTATTTCATCAGTGAGATTAAATCAAAACTGGAGGTGGGGAAGGAAGAAACTGCAGCTTCGGGGGAGAAAAAACCCGAATAAAATGGAATAATACATTGAAATCGACCATGGCGGACGGATTCGGATGGGCGCTCCGAATCCGTCTTCTGTTTTCCATCCCTTCAGGTTGCTTTTCCCCCACCGGGAAAGTTATTTTCAGACTCTCCGGAGACCGCTTAAGAAAGGGCCTCTCTGCGTTCAAAGTCCTGAACCAGCGGTCCGAACCCTTTTTACCAAATTCTGAAGTTTCTTGAATCCTTCTGATTTTTCCTTTATGCCTTTGCGCGCAGAATAAGTTTCTTGCCGCATTCACAGCAGTAGTTTGAATAGATGCCGTTTTCTGTCCGGCAATGCTTACAGATATTCACTTTATTCAACGAAATGGTGTTAATTAAGTGGAAGACCATGTAGGTAACTAATGCGGAAAAAGTCCAAACGGCAACAAATATCCAAGCCAGCTCGGAAATGATGAATTTCTGGATCAAAAAAGACACCAAGTAAGAAAAGGTTGTTCCCGATAAGAATAGGGTTAGGAATATTTTAGTAAATCGTTTTCCCTTGAACCACATGTACGGAATCGTAAAACTTGCCAGGGATATGAGAAAGGATGTGATGCACCAGGTTTGAAATTGCTCTCTGAAACTTGTGAGTAGGGTCCTCAATGTTGTTAACATTCCCTCAAAGTTGACTTTTAGCTCGACAAGGGACGCAGATTCGTTCTCAAAGTAACGGAAAATCGGTAACAGCCTCTCCAGGAAGAAGAACCATAGGTAAACAGTTCCTGTGATTAAGGCCATTCCGAGGGTTATGTATGAGATGTTCTCGAGGTATTTACTCAACAGATAAATCTCAAGGCTCCGATTATAAACCTCGAATTTTTTCGTCTCCCTTATGAAAACCAAAGATGAGATAATAGATGCCGAGACCCCGAACCCAAGAAAAATCAGTCCGATAGACAGAAACATCCAAGGAAGATCATCCTTTAAAAATACGTCAGCCGTGTCGCTGTGATAAAAGACGTACGGCCACACAGTCTTCAAAATAACAGCAATACATAAAATAAGCGCAATATAAGCAAGTGGTTTTGCAACCTTATTCCCTTTTTCTTCAGCGGGGCGGCCCACGTGTTCATGGAATTCCCTTGCAAATGCGTTTTTCTCGTAAACCAGTCTTGCAAAAATTCTATTTATCCATTTTTGTCGAATGAGACGCCATGCAAAGAATCCCAGGATTAATATCAAAATGAAGGGGAGAGTGACCTCGGCCAGCAGGAGAACACCAATGATCAGAGACATTACAAAATGATATACCATTTGAACTGCTCACAATGGATTAAGCGTACACCTATAGTTAAACATGCACGAGGAAAGGAGCATTTTTTGTGCCAGAAATAATCCGCTTATTATTAGTTGATTTTCTTAGGGAATTCCTTTGTAAAGACAAGACGGAGATGGTCGGATTTTGAACAATATGTCGCTTTCATTTACATTTTTGGGATACCGAAAGGATGTCAAGTTTTGACGGGCATGGGGGAAGCGGTCGTTTTATTCTATGGCCAATTGTTCTTGTCTCTGGAAATTTAGTGCTTCCAGGTATTCAGACCTCTGGATGTGATTACTCTGAGGTTTCACTTTGAGGCCTTCTCACCGGATGTCCGTACCGTGCCTGTGCTGCGCGGTCTCGACCGAGCTTCCAGGGAATACGAGCGATTGGGGATGATATCATTTGTAAAATTCGTTATTATTTAGACATGAAAAAACTGCAACCCGGTGACAAGATCGTTAAGGTTGATAAAGAGTTAGGAATTGCCTGGATCCTGCTTCCTCCTGATACAACCCTGGGAGGATTTCAAGGCATCTCACCCCGGATCATGGATGAGGAGAAATTCATTTCTGCGAAGAAGAAGGCGGAAAAAAAATAGCCTAATATCCGGCAGCCCTACTTTCCTCTCTTTCCAATCACAGCCTCGCATCCCCATGTACAATCTTCCCCTCCAAATTCGGTCAACTGAGGGTGGTGACAATCGATCTGCCGTAAACTTTTTTTAAGGATTCGACCTTTCTGTGAAACAATGTCCCATTCTACCATGATGGCCGTGTTGTCTCCCCTTCCAGGACAGTTGATTGACTTCCATTCTCTCTCTATTTTCTGTTCCAAGCCTTCCTCCTTTCCTCGGCCAAAGACTCTTCGAGACCCCTCCTCTAATGCTTTAGCCTCTCCTCCTCCTTCTCTTGGGCTCCGCTGTCTAAAACACCTCCATGAATAATAATTCCGTCAGGATCGGTACTGATCGCTTTGAGATAACAATGCTCTGCCTTCGCCGCTTCTCCTATTTGCTCGTAGCACTCTCCCATTAAATTGAGGGCATCTTTAAAAGTCGGCAAAAATTGGATGACCTCTTCCAGGGTATTGATGGCAGCATGATATCGCTGCAATTTCCAAAAACACATTGCCAGCCAATAGTGTCCTTGGTAATGCTTCGGGTTCGCCCGAATTACCTTTTCATAATAGGGGATAGCGATCTCAAACATGGATCGGCGATAATAAAGGCCTCCTAAGTTTAAAAAAACAGGAATGCTATTCGGATCCCTTCTCAGTATCTCTTTATAAGCCCTGACCGCCTTCCTCAAAAAATTGGCCCGGTCATAAGCATTGGCCTTCCCAAAAAGGTAATTGGTCTTAATCTCTCGTAGGGAAAGGGATTCCCAAGCCAGATCTTTGAGAAAGGTCCAAAGGATCGGAACCATGTAAAGAAAATATTTTAGCCTTTTCAGCACGCTCTTTCCCTCTGCGGATACAACTGTAACAGATAAAATTGCGATTACCAAATCCCGATTTCCAAATCCCAAATTCCCCTCACCCCCCTTTACTAGGATTCTGTCTTTGATCCCCCTTTCCCCTGCCTTCGTGCCTGCCCTGAACCGTACTGGTACAGGGCAGGCAGGCACCAGGGGAGAGGGATGTGAAGAGGGGTTAGACATTGAAGCGAAAATGGACGATGTCCCCGTCCCGGATTAGATAATCTTTTCCCTCAGAACGAAGGAGTCCTTTTTCTCTCGCTATATGCTCAGAGCCACAGGCTACGAAATCAGAAAAGGAAGTGACCTCTGCGCGAATAAATCCTCTTTCCATATCACTGTGGATCTTGCCGGCGGCCTTAGGGGCTGGGGTTCCTTCTGAAACGGTCCAAGCCCTGAGCTCAGAACTAACCGTTGTGTAAAACGTGACGAGCGATAAGATCTCATATCCGACTTCAATTAATCGTTCCAAGCTCGAACCCTCCAGACCCAACTCTTTTCTGAACTCCTCTCTCTCGTCCTCCTTCAATTCTGCAACCTCTGCCTCCAGATCACCACAGATGACAACCACTTTGTTCCCTTCTTTTTGTGCCCAGCCAGTGATGGCCTTCGAACAGGTCCCCTCACCCCTGAGCTCTTTCTGATCAACATTGGCAACGTAAAAAACCGGTTTTGCCGTAAGAAGGTGGAGATCCAGGAAGATCGTCTCTTTTTCTCCGGCCATGTGGAGGGTCCCTGCCCTGCGGCCCTGGTTCAAAACGGCTTGAACCTCTTGGTAGACCTCCAACTCCAAAGTGGCCTCCTTGGCACCCACCCGATGCAACTTCTCTGTTTTCGTCATTCTCTTCTCTAAAGTCTGAAGGTCTGCTAAAATAAGCTCGGTGTTAACGACTTCGATATCCCTCACTGGGTCAATCGAACCGAAGTCATGAGCCACGTTTTCGTTATTGAAGCAACGAACGGTGTGGGCAACGGCATCCACATTTCGTATGTGATCCAGAAACTGATTGCCCAGTCCCTCTCCTTTGCTTGCCCCTTTGACCAATCCAGCAATATCGAAAAACTCGAGGGTGGTGGAAATTGTTTTCTTAGGATGGATCAGCTTGGCAATACTTTCCAGCCTCTGATCTGGCACGGGGACAATGCCAATGTTCGGGTTGATCGTGCAGAAACGGTAACTCGCTACCTCTGCACCGGCTGCAGTCAGCGCATTGAATAACGTGGATTTCCCCACGTTTGGAAGACCCACAATGCCGCACCGAAACCCCATTTGTACCCCCTCTATTAAACCCTCAACTGGAAACCCCTGCCTCGCCGGAACGGCTTCGCGCAGGCAGGCTAAATTCTCACCAAGCCCCAATATCCCTGCCTACCGGCAGGCAGGGTAAACCCAGACCTCAAAACCGTATTCCAAATCCCCTACCCCCCCCTTTACCAAAGAGGGGCAAGGGGGAATTCATGATTTTCATGGTTTGCCACTGACCAACCCGTTATGCAAAATTTATTTGGGATTTACAGTTCAGTGTTTCGAGTGTAAGTTTCTTATGGATTTCCGCATTTATATTTGTATAATAAAATTGAGAGGAAATAAAGCCTTTAATGTTTTGAGCATTCCTGCCCGCAGGGAGGTCAAAGTGAAGCAGCAAAATCGTATCATGTTAGAGACAGCCTGTATCATCGCGAGAAAAACCCGTTCGAAGGGGGTCCTGCTTTATGCGGATATGATCGAAGACTACGAAGCCTTAGCCAAGATCGGTCAGGAAAAACGGGTTGATCTGATCCTTGCCATCAAGGATGAATCCTTTTTTCAGGAAGCTGCCTCAGTCTTCGAAAAAGTACTTCAAATCCCTGATGTTCCCCTGGGTCGAATCAATCAAATGAAAATGGCCATCATCCAAGCCCTCTCAAAGGGTCTGGTCAAAAAGGGAGATAAGTGGGTCTGCCTCTCCGGGATCCCTCAAACGAAAGTCCTGGATAACCTCATCATCCTCGAATTCGGAAAAGAGTTCGAACTCGTCTCTTCCGCCGATCTTCCGGTAATTTCAGAGATTGTGAGGCCGGAAGTTTTCGAGACCGTCCTACGCCTCGCTTTGGAAATCTCCATAGAGGGAAAGGAAGGAAGAAAACCTGTTGGGACGATCTTTGTCCTCGGCAAGCATGAAGAGGTTCTCAAATTCTCCCACCCCATGGTGATCAACCCCTTTCAAGGGTATCCCGAGGAGGAACGAAATATTTTGGATCACCGGTTGAAAGAAACTGTCAAGGAATTTTCCTCCATCGACGGGGCATTCATTCTCCGCGAAGACGGGATCATCTTGGCAGCAGGCCGCCATCTGGATGCCTCGGGGGAAAATATCGAAATTCCCCTGGGTCTTGGAAGTCGCCATCGAGCCGCCGCCGGGATTACCAGTCTGACCGATGCCCTTGCCATCGTCATTTCTGAGGAGACGGGAGGAGTACGCATCTTTCACCATGGAAAAATCTTTATGGAGATTGAAAAAGGTGAATGATCCCGTCTTAGGAAACGGGGGAGAGAGAAAATTTTTTCTGGAATTGATTCATTGCGTTTTCAAGCCCTTCCAAGAGCATGACCCTCAGAGATTCTGCCGCCCGGGAAAGGATTTGATCTAAACGGGACTGCTCGAGGTTGTCAAAAACCTCCAAGACATACTCCGCTGGGTCCATCCCTTCGGGAGGTCTACCGATGCCAACCTTCAGCCTTAAAAAGTTATTTCCACCCATGCACTCAATGACGGAACGAACCCCCTGATGTCCTCCAGCCCCTCCTCTTCGTTTAAAGCGAAGCCTTCCGAAGGGAAGGTCCAAATCGTCGTGAACGACAACTAGATCTTCCACCTTCAGGCGGAAGAAATCCGCTGCTTTTTTAACCGCTTCTCCACTCCGATTCATGAAGGTCATTGGCTTAGCCAGGACGACCTGCTCAGAATCGATACAGCCTGTTCCATAGAGGGACCTGAAGCGTTTGGTACGGATAGAAAGGTGGCTTATTTTGGCGAGACGATCCACTACCTGAAATCCGATATTATGCCTGCTGATTCGATACGCGGTTCCAGGATTACCCAGTCCTACGATGATCTTCACATTCGGTTATTCTTTTTCCTCCTCCTCTTCCTCCTTTTGCTCTACCTCAGCCCCTTCAACAGCCTCTGGAGCCACTGCTTCAGCAACCTTCTCCTCCACCACAGGGGGCACGACCGTCGCAATCGTAAAGTTAGTCTCTGAAATAATTTTCGCTTTCTCTACTTTAATATCTTCGACATGAATCGAATCGCCAATCTTCAGGAGGCTCACGTCAACATCAATGCTTTTAGGAATATCGCCGGGGAGACACTGAACTTGGATCTCCCTTCGGACCTGTTCAAGGATCCCTCCCACCTTGGTTCCCTCAGGTTTCCCGACCAGATGAACGGGGACCTCCACGGTGACCATCTCGTCCATAGCCACCTCATAAAAATCCGTATGCAAGGTCGCCCTTTGGAGAGGATCAATTTGAAGGTCTTTCAGCATCACCACCTTACGATCCGACTGAGTTCCCTTTCGGATGTCAAGATCAATCAAGACATTCTCCCCTGCCTCTGTTTGAAGAACTTTGGTCAGTTCCTTGGAATCAATCACCAAAGGGATGGTTTGGGATCTCGGTCCGTAAAAAATCGCAGGGATCAGGCCCTTCAACCGGAGTTTCTTTGCCTTTTCCTTTCCAACCCCTTCTCGAATCTCTGCTGTCAGTACGGGTCTTTCCATGGGTCACTCCTTCTATCCTGTTGCGTGATCGTGAATCCAAGATACGAATCACCAGCGCAAGTTTTTTAACCATCAGACAAACAGACAACTCACTGATTCATCTTCATAAATTCTGCGAATAGCGTCAGCCAGGAGACTAGAGATCGAGATGACTTTAATCTTTGGGCATGCCTTGGCTTCCTCTCGGAGGGGAATGGTGTCCGTAACGATCATTTCGACAATGGGTGATTCTGAGATCATCTTCACAGCCTTTCCCGACAGGACAGGATGAGTGCAACAGGCATAGACGGCTTTCGCCCCGTTCTCAATCAAGGCATAAGCCGCCCGGACCAATGTTCCCCCTGTATCGACCATGTCGTCTACCAAGAAAGCTGTCATACCGCTGACATCTCCGATGATATTCATCACCTGCGACACATTGGGAGAATCTCTCCGTTTATCGATGATAGCCAAGGAAGCGTCTAATCTTTTTGCAAAGGCGCGAGCCCTTTCCACTCCTCCCGCATCCGGCGATACCATGACGATATCGTTTCTAACCTGCCTCATATGTTCTAAGAGCACCGGCGCAGCAAATAAGTGGTCCACCGGAATATTGAAAAAGCCCTGGATTTGACCGGCATGAAGGTCAACGGTAAGAATTCGGGAAGCGCCCGCAGTCGTAATCAAATCTGCAACCAGCTTGGCAGAGATGGGGGCTCGAGGAAGAACCTTACGATCCTGCCTTGCATAACCATAGTAAGGCACCACGGCAGTAATTCTTTCCGCAGAGGCTCTCTTCAGGGCATCGATTAAGATAAGAAGCTCCATGAGATTGTCATTCACAGGAGACGAAATGGACTGGATCACGAAAACGTCCATTCCTCGAACGCTTTCATCAATCTCAACATGAATCTCTCCGTCACTGAAGGTGCTCACCACAGATTTGCCAAGGGAGGTCCCCAACTGGTCACAAATCTTCCTCACTAATTCATTGTTTGAGTTCCCCGTGAATATCTTCAACCAGCTCAAATCCTGCCCGGTGGCGGCCACGATCTTATTCTTACTCATATGAGCCTCAATGTCTCGAAGGTGGAAAGTCGAGGGTGGTGGGTCGTTTTACAATTTTCTATAACCACCATCTGCTTGCAACTCTCCACGCTCTAAAAGTGGCTGGGGTGGGAGGATTCGAACCTCCGAGTCCAGGTTCCAAAGACCTGTGTCTTACCGCTTGACGACACCCCAATCTGAGAACAAATAAATTTCAAATTCTAAAGGTCAAACATCAAATCGAATCTAAAGCTCAAATGTCAAAACTTTTTGAAATTTGGATTTTAACATTCATTGCCGTTCAGATTTTGGAATTTGAAATTGGGTTGCCTGCTCTTCTGAATCTCTTTATCATGTTCTGCTAAAAACAAGGGATTCGATCATCCGCCGGGTTTGGCTATTCAGAGGACCAGCAGTCGTCATGCAGTGAGGCTATGTGCTCCAAAAACGGCCCAGCCTTTCTTCTCGGCCATTCTTCTTATTTTTTCATATGCCGCTATTGAAATACTCTCCCTGTCGAAAAGTCCAAAAACCGTGGGACCACTCCCCGTCATCAAAGCGCCCAGGGCTCCTGCAGAAAGAAGAATTTTTTTCATCATGCCAATCTGGGGATATTTTTTTGCGACCACTGTTTCTAAGTGATTCAAAAGAATGCGAGAAATTCCTTCAGGATTTTTCAAAAACCTATGAAGACTAAGATGAAATTGCTGATTTGTCAATACGAAATTTCCGTAAGCCCAGCGCGTTGAAACCTCAAAATTTGGATAGATAAGAACATACCATAGATCGGGAAGCTCTACCCTTTTCAGCTGTTCGCCGATCCCTGAACCAATAGCAGCGCCCTTCAAAAGGAAGAAAGGAACATCTGCCCCGATCTCCAATCCCATTGCCAGCAAGTCCTTTTTGGGGAGTCCCGTTTCTAAGAGTTGATTCAATGCCTTCAACGTGGTGGCCGCATTACTACTTCCCCCTCCGAGTCCAGCCCCAAGCGGAATTCTTTTCTCAATCTCGATATGAATACCCCCTTTATAACTGGATGCTTTCAACATGGACTGAGCGGCCTGGTAGGCCAGATTGTTTTTTCCGACGGGGAGCTGGGGATGATCTGCCGCAATCGAAACCCCTCTTTCTTTTCTCAGGAAGAAACGAAGGGTATCGTGGAGACTGATCTTTTGGAAGATTGTCCTCAACTCGTGATAACCATCTTCCCGTCTCTTCAGGATTTCCAATCTCAGGTTGACCTTTGCCGGAGATTCCAGACTGAGCGAATTATTCATATCGATTCAATTTCATCATAGAAAAGTCCCTCTCTTTTTTCAAGTAGTTTTTGAGGATTAAACTTGGGGACAAAATAGGCAAGATGTCGTTTTTTCTGCGCCTCTGCTCAAGGGTAATCCTGGCTTGGTCTTGGCGCTACCGAATGGATCAATCGTCATGCAGTTGGATGGATTCTGCCGGGCATTGGTTAACGCAGGCCCAGCACTCAATGCAATCCTCAGGGTGGGTAGGGGTTGATCTATCTTCTTCAATCTCATAGACTTCGCTGGGACAGATCTCGATACAGTTTCCACAGCCATTGCATTTGTCTCGGTCAACAATAGGATACATGACTACTTCAAATTCCAAATGCCAAACAAATTCCAAACTTAAATGTCCAATAACCAACACCGTTCCCCCTCACCCTTCCCCTCTCCCCAGAGGGAGAGGGAGGAGGTGGCAAGGCTTATTATTTGGTGCTTTGCTTAACAGAAGACCTGCTTTGTTCCACAGCCTGATACCTGTCCAGCCTTGCTCCTGCTTCGAAACATACTAATGCCTTTACAGAAAGCTGAACCGAATTCCTTTGAGCCCACTTAAACGGTCTCCACGCTTTTCACCTCTGGGACTTGTTGCTTGAGCACTTTCTCAACGCCCATCTTCAAGGTCATCTGCGACATTGGGCAACCACCGCAAGCACCGGTCAATCTGACTCGAACCACTCCGTCCACCACATCGATGAGCTCGATGTCTCCGCCATCGGCTTGAAGCGCTGGCCGAATCTTTTGTAACGCCTTTTCGACATTCTCTCTCATTCCGTTTTCACCTCCCATTTATTGTTTTCAAAGAAGAAGCTATTTTAATAATTGTAACATATATTACTCTCTGCTAACAAACAAAATTATTGATTTTATTGACTTTTGCAATGGACGGTGGGGAATTTAATCCGTTTGCCAGTCGCATAGGTCTCCGAGTTTGGTTTCGGATTCCCAACTTGTAACTTCAAATTTTATCCTTTCAACTCCAAATATTTCTCGACAGCACAGGCAGCGGTCGCTCCATCTCCCACTGCCGTGGCGATTTGACGCACCAACTTCTTCCTGCAATCGCCAGCGGCAAAAATACCTTTCACAGATGTCTCGCCATTCTCACCCGTAAGGATGTATCCGTCTTCATCCATTTCGACCAGTCCTCTTAAAAACTGGGTTCTGGGTAAAAGCCCCACAAATAGAAAGACGCCTTGCATACTGTGCTCGGTGACTTCTCCCGTTTTTACATTTTTTACACGGATCGAATGGACGGTCGTGTCTCCTCTGATCTCTTGTATGACCGAATTCCAGAGCATTTTGATCTTTGGATTTGCAAACACCCTTTCTTGATAAATTTTTGTTCCTCGGAGGGCTTCCCTTCTGTGGATAATGGTCACCTCCTTGACGAACTTCGTGAGATAAAGAGCTTCGGTAAGCGCAGAATCCCCTCCTCCCACGACAACGATTTGGTTGCCCTGGAAAAAAGCCCCATCACACGTGGCACAATAAGAGACCCCCTTGCCTGCGAACTCTTTTTCTCCGGGAACTCCCAATTTCCGGTATTCTGTCCCGGTGCAAATAATAAGGGCATCGGAAACATAGGTCCCTTCTTCGGTTTTAACGACCTTCTTATCCCCTTCCAGCTTGACCTCCACAACATATTCGGGGATGATTTCTAACCCAAAGCGCTTTGCCTGCTCCTCCATCAAACGACTTAGCTCGTCTCCTGTGATCCCCTGTGGGAAGCCAGGATAGTTCTCAACGAGCTCTGTGGTGGTCATCTGACCTCCCAAAAGGCCGTTCTCGATGAGGACGCTGCGCAATCTTGACCTGGAGGTATAGAGACCCGCCGTCAAGCCTGCGGGTCCACCCCCAACAATAATGACATCGGAAGTCTTTCTCGCTCCCTCCTCCATTCGTGCCTCCCTATTTATAGGATAAATGCAAGATAGGACATCAAGGTCTCTTTTGTCAATGTTTCTCCCAGTCCGTCATTGCAAGTCCCCGTCCTCCGCAGAAACACTGCTTCGGCGCATGGAGCGGGGAGAGTATCACCGCAATCACCACTTCCTAAATCAGAATTTGGAAAGAAACCCTGATTCAAGAAAGTGCTTGACATGCAAGGCGGGCCTGCTATATTATCAGTTTCCATTAGCGGCCTCTTATGATGAATGGAGACGCTAAAATAGCATAAAAGCAGAGGAGGCAAATTATGAGCAAGAGGGTCTGGCAGGGAAGTATAGTGGCAATGTTGTTTGTGGCAGGGGTATGTATGATGACCCTTGTATTTTCTCCGTCTGTTACTTTGGCGAAAGATAAAGAATTCGTCTATGATAAGGCGCCTGCTTTCTCCGTTACCTATCCTTCGAATTGGTCAGTGGATAAGGCAAACCCCTGGAAGGTAATGTTCCGAGTAGAAGCGCCTGCGAAAATCCCCGTAATGGATATTCAGGTTCTCGATATTCCTAAGGGTGTGGCTCTGGCGGATATTGGAAAATATTACAAGAAAGCGATACTGGACAAGGAACAGCAGGTAGATGCTGAAATCGTTTCGGATCAGTTAAAGGCCCTGAAGGACGGAACTAAGGTTAATGAAATTGTACTGAAATATAAATATCAAGGCTGGCTGGATTTGCAGGCTACCATTGTATCGGCCTATAAGGATAATAAGTGGGTATACGTTTGTATTAACGATTCATCATACAACGACCCCTTGAGAGATGTTCTTTACAGTCTGAAGTTTAAATAGTCGATTAAGGCCGTGAATATCGGGCCTTGCTTGCAAACCCGATATTCACGGCGTTGAGAATGAGACATCCTCCACCTTCATAGATTGATCTTTTCACGTTTCGTTTTTATTCCCAACCAATTAACAATTCATCTACACTCGAACCGGTCCATTTTCGTCCAAGAATGCCTTACTATAAAATCGTGAGCTTGACAATCGGGAATTGTGAAAGGTAGATTAAACCCTTATAATTTAAGTCAAAGGGAGGAAGATATGGAAAGGACACTGTCTATTGTGAAGCCGGATGGCACTCAAAAACATCTCATCGGTGAGGTCGTTAAACGTTTTGAAAATAGCGGGCTGAAGGTGATCGGTCTCAAAATGATTTCGATGAATAAGAAAGAGGCGGAGGGATTTTACGCGGTCCACCGAGGCAAACCCTTTTTCGAAAGCCTGACCACCTTCATGTCTTCTGGACCTTCGGTGGTTATGGTTCTTCAAGGAGAGGGAGCGATTTCAAAGACACGGGAGTTGATGGGCGCTACCGATCCTAAACAAGCCAAGGAAGGGACTCTGCGGCGCCAGTTTGCCACGAATATTGAAAAAAACGTGGTGCACGGTTCTGATGCGCCTGAAACAGCTGCCTTTGAAATCAAATACTTCTTCAATTCTCTCGAGATATTTGATTATTGAATGGAAAAAGTCGATTTAAAGAATCTAAGCCTCTCTGAACTCAATGAATTCCTCAAGTCCTTTGGCAAGGAACGCTATCGAAGTATCCAGATTCTGAGGTGGCTCTACCAGAAGGGTGTCCAATCCTTCGATGAGATGACCAACCTTTCCAAGAAATTCCGCAAGGAGTTGAGCCAGGTTAGTTTTATTTCAACCCTGTACCCGCTGCGTGTAGAGCAGGCCAGTGATGGAACAAAAAAATTTTTGTTCCAACTCGAAGACGGAAACCGGATTGAAAGCGTGCTGATTCCCGAGAAGGTACGCCTCACCCTTTGCCTTTCGACTCAGGTGGGATGTGCCTTTGGGTGTCGATTCTGTCTGACCGGAAAGATTGGATTCAAACGAGATTTAAGGGTCTCGGAGATCGTCAATCAAATTCTGGCGGTCAGAAAGACACTTCCTGAAAATAGACCCGTCACCAACATCGTCTTGATGGGAATGGGGGAACCCCTTGCGAATTACGATCATTCGTTGAAGGCGATCGCGCTAATGACTCACCCTGATGCCTTTAAGTTCTCCTCAAGAAGAGTCACGCTTTCAACCGTCGGTCTCATTCCCCAGTTGGAGCGGCTGTCAAAAGAAAGAATCTCATTTCGTCTCGCCATCTCCCTCAATGCGACGGAGGAAAAGATTCGAAGTTTTCTCATGCCAGTCAATCGTTCCTACCCGTTGCATAAGGTGTTAGCGTTATGCAGGCGTTTCCCCCTCAAGCCAAGAACTCGAATTACCTTTGAATATGTCCTCGTAGAAGGTGTGAATGATTCTTCCCAAGATGCCAAAAGACTATTAAAGATACTGAAAGGCATTCCTTCTAAGGTCAATCTCATACCCCTTAATGAAGCCCCCGAGATTCCTTTTAAGAAGCCTCCGGAAGAAAAGGTCAAACGGTTTCAGGAAATTTTAATGGAGGGAGGATTTACCGCCATCGTCCGAGCAAGCAAAGGGAATGAGATTTCGGCAGCTTGCGGTCAACTCCACGGAAAAGGGTGACGATTGATTTTTGGCCAGCGTGGGGTTAACATGAACCTTAATTTGGTCGAGGAGGATAGGAATGTCAGAAAAGATCGTCGGGGTGATTGGCGGATCAGGTCTTTACGAAATGGAGGGTCTTGAAGAAGTTCGAACCGTTGCCGTAAAGACTCCTTTCGGAGACCCCTCCGACTCCTTCATCGTCGGCCTTCTTGAAGGAGTAAGAGTCGCTTTTTTGCCGAGACATGGGAAAGGCCATCGCATCCAGCCTTCGTCGCTGAACTTTAGGGCGAATATCTATGGGATGAAGAAGCTGGGTGCCCAGTGGATCATCGGCGTCAGTGCGGTAGGATCCATGAAGGAATCGATTCACCCGGGGGATATGGTGATCCCGAATCAATTCATCGATCAGACAAAGGGTCGTCCGAGCACTTTCTTCAGCGGCGGGATCGTGGCTCATATCAGTTTTGCCGATCCAGTTTGCCCTGTTCTAAGCCAAATTCTCTACGAGGCCGGGAAGGAGGTCGGTGCGACCGTTCATAAAGATGGGACCTACCTTTGCATTGAGGGACCCCAATTCTCAACGCGCGCCGAATCGAGGCTTTTCCGGACATGGGGTGTGGACATCATCGGGATGACCAATCTCCCCGAGGCGAAACTGGCTCGGGAAGCTGAAATCTGTTATTCCACCATCGCCTTTGCAACCGATTACGACTGCTGGCACGAGTCGGCAGGAGATGTCTCCATCGGTGAGGTTTTGAGAATTCTATCCCAGAGCACGAAGACAGCAAAGAGTGTGATTCGACAGGCAATCAAACATCTGCCTGACAAAAGAGAATGTGTTTGCGCGAGTGCTTTACAACATGCCCTGATCACCGGCAAAAAGTATATCCCTGAGAAAACGAAAAAGGATTTAGAACCGATCATAGGAAAATATATCCGATGAGGACGGAACCCCTCGCCCCATCCCTCTTCCCCGATGGGGAAAGGGGAGGATAAGGGGAATGAACTTTGCTGCAGATCGAATGCTGGGGAAATTGGCTAAGCAGTTGCGGATGCTGGGCTACGATACGATTTATTACCGAGGAGAAGATGCCTATCGTCTGATAAAATTGGCTCGCGAGGAAGGTCGAGTCATCCTGACCCGAAATAACAAACTTCTCCCCAGGACGCCGGAGGACCGGATCGTCAGAATCACAGAGGATAAACCTTTTCTTCAGATAAACGAACTCATTCAAAAGGGTTGTATTTCACTAAACGAGGAGAACCTTCTCTCGAGGTGCCTTCTGTGCAACGTCCTTCTCGATGACATCCCGCGGGAGGAAGCCGAGGGAAAAGTCCCGGATTTTATCTTTTACCAACAGAAAGAATTTTACCGGTGTCCACAATGTCTCAGAATCTATTGGCAAGGCTCCCATCAGGAGGATATGAAGCGAAGGATAGACAAACTGAGGATTGCAAACTGCAGATTGCAGATTGAAAAAATCTGAAATCTAAAATCTGAAATTTGAAATGGGTCAGCAGATGCGTATCATCAGTGGAACGTCGAGGGGGCGGAAATTAGTGACGCCGAGGGATCAGTGCCTGCGCCCCACCTCTGATCGCGTGAAGGAATCCATCTTTAACATCCTTCAGGACGACCTGCAGGGAAAAGTGGTTCTTGATCTTTTCGCGGGGACAGGAAATTTGGGAATCGAAGCCCTGAGCCGAGGGGCGAGCAAGGCCATCTTTGTGGAAAAGGCAAGGCAGGCCTTACGACTGATTCAAAGAAATCTCACCCAAGTCGGGTTGGAGGAGAGATCCGAAATCCTTCCAAGAGATGTGAGCAGGGCGATTGGAATCCTCAAGCAGAGGGGAGAATGTTTCGATTTGATCTTGATGGATCCTCCGTATGAGAAAGGGCTGATCCAAAGCACCCTAATGAAATTAAATTCCAATCCGATTTATCACACGGATTCCATCCTGGTCGTCGAGCACAACCGGCGCGAGCCCCTTCCCCATGTCCTGGATGGATGGAATCTCATTCGCCAACGGCGAATCGGAGACACTATGATCTCTATTCTAACCCCTCAGAAAGGGGATCATAAAACCGATGTCACAACGGAATCCTAAACCCTTTTCCTACCTGACGACACGTCATCACCCATGAGGAGGTGTGAAATGGTGAAGGACAAGAAAGAAGAGTTTAAGAATACGGCAAAAGTGGCCATCTATCCAGGTTCCTTTGACCCCATTACCTATGGTCATATCGACATCGTCGAAAGAGCTCTTGTAATCTTTGACAAAGTGATTATTGCCATCGCAGAAAATGAAGAAAAACGTCCCCTCTTCTCTGTTGAAGAACGCCTTGAAATGGTAAAAGAGATCTTTAAAGATACGCCCAATGTCATCGTAGATAGTTTCAAGGGCCTTCTCGTGAACTACGTGGCGAAGACCAATGCGAGGGTGAGTTTAAGGGGTCTCCGTGCAACCTCCGACTTCGAATATGAATTTCACATGGCCTCGATGAATCGAAGCCTCAGCACCCGGCTGGATACCCTTTTCATGATGACCAGCAAGGACTATTTCTTCGTCTCCTCCAGAACCATCAAAGAGGTCGCCAGATTAGGGGGTGGTGTGGAGGGATTGGTTCCAGACCTCGTCGTCACGCGGTTAAGAGAAAAGTTCAGGCTCCCGGTCACCAAAAGGAAACAAATCGGTTGGGATGATTAGAGCAGGACGGGGTTTTCGGGTGGGCTCAGGAATATTTCTTCAAAATATGTTGGGCCGCTGTTAATCCGCTGAAGACCTCTCCTCCCAAACCCAGATAGGGGAAATTCTCCTTTCCAACAAAGTAAATGCTTTTTGACATTCTCACGGGAACCACTCCCTGCCTCCAATTAAAATCAGAAGTCGCCTGGTAAAGAAAGTGTGAATAGGACCACTTGGGAACATGATCACTGGCCCACTGGAAATCAACAAATTCGGTGTAATGCTCAAGGTAGGGAAAGAGATGGTACAAATGTCTCATCACTCCTTGTTGGTAATCAGCCAGAGAAGTTTGTCCCCATTTTCCCACATCCATCAAGCTTTCAACCATGAGGGCTCTCTTCCCCTCCGGCGCCCTGGTTTTGTCCCCTTTTGGGCTAAGGGAAAGGAGCACGACATTTCCATCTTCGTAGGGTTTACCAAGATCCAAAATGGAGATAACAAGATTTTCCATGCCAACCGGAATCACTTTTTCATGGACCCCTAAGAATAACGGAATCGTCATACATAAGGGTTTGATTTTCTTCTCCCATTTTATGAATCCCTTCCTTTTTTTCCCAAGAAAGGGTGAACTGCGATGAAGAGGAAAATTAATGACAAGAAATTGAGATCGAAATACCGCAGGGCTTCCTTCCAAGGTCAGTGTGCACTCCTTCCGCCAGCCGAAATCTATCTTCTTCACTCTGTCGATTTCCTCAACCCTTCCTCCAGCTCGCAAAAATTGATCTAAAATTTCTTTTTCAAGCCTCTCTGAATCAATATCTGAATTCAATTCGCTCGCCCCATCAAATAAAACCTGAGCGGCTAAGGAGAGAGGAAATCGATCTGAATAAAAATTCCCCCGGGAGATCAGTTGAAGTTGAATGAATTCTCTAAACTCTCTCGAAAACAGAGAGAGCTTCTTCTCAACTCCTTCCTCCGGAAGGGAGTCGCGTGGAAAAATCCTTGCGATTAAAGAACGCCGTTGAAAGGGGAAAAATGCCGGAAAATTTTTCTTCCAATTCGCCTTTTGCAAAAGATGTTGGATTTGACCCAGCTCATCATAAAATGCCTCAATCTGAAGGACCTCTCCTGGAAATTCCCTCTTCCATTCCCTTTGGCATAGGGAACGCTGAGGGAAAATGTCAATCCTTGCTTTGGGAAGAACCACTTGAAAAATGGATCTCTGACTTGATTTATCTGGGGTGACCTTAGCCTGCTTGCCGTCTTCTCGGGTTCCCATCAATAAAGAGAGGTTTAATGCCTGAGAAACTTTTCTGACAAGGCTGGGCTTTAAAGATCTTTCTGAAAGGTTTGAAAAGGGAATAAAATGGTATCCCCTTGTCGAATAGGAGGGTTGGTATCCTTTTTCTCTGAGCAGTAAAACAGAACGATTATTTTTTGAGAGGAAGGTTCCCGCTACCAGACCACCCAAGCCGGAGCCTAACACGATCACCTCTTGCTCATTTCCCAACCATTTCATCGGCCCTTAAACCCCCTCTCCTCTTGACATTGGGCAATACCAACGGATGAATGGTCATGTTAACGGAGCGAAAAATCACAAGAAGGGCGGATATGACGAAAGACACGCACGATGCAATGTTGGAAAATGGAGGGTCAGGCGAATTCAATTGTCTCTTGTTCCCTTTCTGTTTTTCCTACGTCGCCAATGATAAAGGCCTTCTCGCCTAGGGAACGAAGCCTGGCTATGATGTCATCGACTTCTTTGGATCTGACGATGAGGATCATTCCGATCCCGTTATTAAAAGTACGGAGCATCTCCTCCTCGGAAATGTTTCCCATCTCTTTTAGAAAGGAGAAGATTGGAGGGATATCCCAAGATCCTTTTCGGACAATCGCCTTACAGCCCTTGGGGATGATTCGCGGAAGGTTCCCCGTGATGCCTCCGCCCGTGATGTGCGCAATGCCAACAATATTGAAATCTCGTGCGAGGTTGAGGACTGCCTTGACATAAATTCGAGTCGGCCGGAGTAGCTCTTCACCCAATACCTCTCCGATCTCTTCCACCCGTTTTTCCAAGTCTAATTTAAGCTGATCGAGAACCAATTTTCTAACCAAAGAAAACCCGTTGCTGTGAAGACCGCTGGAGGCAATTCCAATCAATTTGTCCCCGACCGTCACCCCCGACCCGTCAATCACTTGGGAATCCTCTACAATGCCTACGGCGAAACCAGCCAGATCATATTCCCCTCTTTTATAGAATCCTGGCATCTCGGCCGTCTCACCACCAATGAGAGAACATTCGGCCTCAATACATCCTTTGACAATACCTGAGACCACCTTCATCGTCTTCTCAGGGTCCAGTTTAGAAGCAGCAAAATAATCCAGGAGGAAAAGAGGTTTTGCCCCACTCACCACAATATCATTGACACACATGGCCACCAGATCAATCCCGACCGTATCATGGCGATCCATCAAGAAGGCGATTTTCAGCTTTGTCCCTACCCCATCGGTCGAAGAGACGAGAATCGGTTTCTTATAACGTTCCAGATTAAGAGAGACACACCCTGCAAAACCACCTATTTTTGTCAACACCTCAGGCCGGAATGTAGATTCCACCATCGGTTTGATCGCCTGAACAAAAGCATCTCCCTTGTCAATATCAACCCCTGCATCTCTATAGGACCACTTTTTCATTCTTCTCCTCATCAAGAAGCAGAATATGGTTTAGATTAATCGATACCCTCTAAAATGTCAACCCTCTGACCCAAGCGGAAGAAGGTCTTGAATCCATTTGCCTCCGTCTCGGAAGAGTTGTGCCCGTCCCTCCTGAATGGGACAAATGTGGAGGGATGATTGGATAGCACGCTGTATGAGCGTGCCTATGAAGGGCTTTACCGCCATTGTTAAAGTTTCTTGGCACAAAAGAACTATTGGGGTTTATTCATCTTTTTCCTCTTTTAAGACAGATTTTTGCTTGACAAAAAATTAATGTTTTGTTAATTGACGAAAATGACGTTGGGCGGGATTTCGTTCTAATTTAAAATCCTCTCCTCATTTACAAAAAATTAGAAAAATTATAGTTTGGACTCTTCAACAAGAGACGGAAGCAAATCCTATAAGGGTGAGGGTATTCATTCTTTGTTTAGCAAGCTAACGGCCACAAACTGCAAAACCGCCCTTCCCTCCTTTTATTCTTCCTTCCCTCTTAGGATCATGAAAATCCCTCAGGAACCGCGAGTCACAAGCCGCACAGGATGGGCAAGGAGCGTTTAATGGTCGTCGCCAAAGAAGTTCAGCTTCAAGTCAAAAACCTCTATATGGCTTTCGGAGGCATCCAAGCCCTGATGGATGTAAACCTCGAGGTAAAGAAAGGTGAGATTTTTTCGATCATTGGACCCAACGGTGCCGGCAAGACAGTTCTTCTGAATTGCATCAATGGCCTGTACCATCCCCAAAGAGGCCAAATTGAATTTGAAGGAAAGGATATCACTCGATTGAGGCCCTATCAGAGGGCGAAGATGGGAATCTCAAGGACGTTCCAAAAACTTGAACTCTTTAAAGGGGCAACCGTGCTCGATAACATCCGACTTGGTCGCCATATTCATCTCACGTCAGGATTGATCAGCAGTTCCATTTATTTTGGGAAAACGGCTCGAGAAGAAATTGAGCATCGGGATTTCATTGAGAGGGAGATCATCGATCTTCTTGAAATAGAGCCTATCCGGGATAAGATGGTGGGCATGCTTCCCTACGGGCTTCAAAAGCGAGTCGAATTGGCAAGGGCCCTGGCACTCAATCCTAAGATCATTCTGTTGGATGAACCGCTCGCAGGTCTGAATTTAGAAGAAGTTGAGGACATGGCTCGATTTATTTTGGATATTAACGAAGAAGAGCGTTGGCAGACAACCTGTGTTTTGGTCGAACACGACATGGGGGTGGTCATGGACATTTCTCATCGGGTGATGGCTCTTAACTTCGGCGAAAAGATTGCTGACGGAACCCCGCCCGAGGTTCAAAACTATCCACAAGTGATCAAGGCCTATTTGGGCGAGGCAGAGGATCTCTATGTCACACGTCGCTAACTGGAAAGAAATCGAGATCACCAAGGACTTGACCATTCCCAAACTATTTCTACGGGCCGCCAAGAAATATTGGGACAAAAAGATGGCCATGCGGGAGAAGGAATTCGGAATCTGGGTCCCTATTACCTGGAAAAAATATTACGAGAATGTGAAGCGTATTGCCCTGGGAATGGTTTCTCAAGGGTTAGAGAAAGGGGATAAAGTCGCCATGATTGGCGACAACCGACCCGAGGCCCTTTGGGCAGAGATGGCTGCGATGTGTGCGGGCGGTGTGGGAGTATGGCTGTTCCAGGACTCTTTGATGGACGAAGTGCAATATATCATCGACCACTCCGATGCCAAACTAATGGTGGGCGAAGGCCAGGAAGAGGTTGACAAATGCCTCGTGATCAAAGACAAATGCCCGAACTTGAAAAGGATGATCTGGGACGACCCAAAAGGCATGAGAGGCTACAATGACCCCAGCCTTATCAGCATTCGAAGGCTGATGGAAATTGGCAAAGAGATGGATAAGAAAGAACCCGGCCTCTTCGAAGATATGATCATGAAGGGGAAAGGAGAAGATGTCTGTCTCCTCTTCTATACGTCAGGGACGACCGCCTTTCCAAAAGGCGCCCTCCTCACCCATTATAATATGCTGACCATGGGCCAAAATTTGATGCGTGTGGATCCCTATTTTGAATCGGATGACTTTGTCTCTTATCTCCCCTTTGCTTGGATCGGAGAGCAGATGATGTCGATCTCGTGCGGCATTCAAGCCGGGTTCACACTCAATTTTCCGGAAGAGCCTGAGACAGCTCAAGAAAACATCCGCGAGATCGGCCCTCATGTGATGTTTGCCCCGCCTCGTGTTTACGAACAGATGGTGAGAAATATCCAGGTCAAATACCTGGATTCAACTTGGTCCAAGCGGAGAGCCTACGAATGGGCGATGCAGATCGGTTATCACGTCGCCGATTTAAAATTTTCAAAAAGACCCATTCCATGGTATTGGAAAGCGCTCAATCATCTTGCCTATCTGGGCGTCCACAAAAAATTGAAAGACCATTTGGGCCTCTCCAGGATCAGGGATACCTACACAGGAGGGGCGGCCATGGGGCCAGACCATTTCCGCTTTTTCCATGCCATCGGAGTGAATCTGATGCAAATCTACGGCCAGACAGAAATCGCCGGAATTTCAGTACTGCATCGGGACGGCGATATCAAATTCGACACGGTGGGCAGACCCATTCCTGAGACCGAGGTAAAAATCACTCCGGATGGAGAGATCATTTCAAAAAGCCCGTCCGTATTTATCGGATATTATAAAATGCCGGAGGAGACGGAGAAAACGCTCCGAGACGGATGGCTTCATTCCGGGGATACCGGGTTCATCGATACCGATGGCCATTTGGTTGTCTTTGACCGAACGAAGGATGTGATGACATTAGGCGACGGCACAAAATTCGCTCCACAATATTTAGAAAGCCGGCTTAAATTCAGCCCCTACATTAAAGAGGTATGGGTCATCGGTGATAACAGGCCTTATGTCACCTGCGTGATTTGTATCGATTATGGGGTGGTGGGCAATTGGGTGGAGGCCCGTAACATTGCCTATACCAGTTATCCTCAACTCTCTCAGATGCCAGAGGTCTACGAATTGGTTCAGAAAGAGATCGTCAAGATGAATCGTGATCTCCCCCCCATCGCCCGTATTAAGAAATTCATCAATCTCTATAAAGAATTTGATGCGGATGATGATGAATTAACTCGAACCCGAAAATTGCGAAGGGCCTTTGTCGAGAAGCGATATAAAGATATTGTCAACGGCCTTTATTCTGATCTTAAAAATGTCCATATGGACACGCATATCACCTATGAAGATGGAAGAGTTGTTCATATTACGACGGATCTGAGAGTGATGGAAGTACCAGAGTAATAAGAATAGGATTCAAGGAGTCAAGGGGTCGAGGGGGCTAGTGACGAATTTAATCATAAACGCTCGAACCCTTGAGCCCTTTATTTCAGGAGATTTCATGGAACTCTTCTCACAGCTCTTTATCACTGGAATACTCGTCGGCAGCATTTATGCCGTGGTTGCTCTTGGCTGGACCTTAATCTATAAATGCTCCGGCGTCCTCAACCTTGCTATGGGCGAACTCACCCTCATAGGAGCCTATGTTTGCCTCACTTTCTACCAATGGCATATCCCGTTCTTGGTGGCCCTTCTTTTCACCCTGGTGGTTGGATTTGTCTTGGGACTTTTGACCGAGCACCTTTTTCTCCGGCCAATGGTGGGAGAGCCCGTGTTAAGCGTCATTATGGTAACGGTGGACCTCTCTTTCTTCTTCAAAGGGGTGGTGGAGCTCATTTGGGGAACCGATACGGTCGTTTTCACGCCCCCCGTGTTTCCAATTGAACCCGTTTTCATCGGAAAGATTGTGATCGGTCAGGTTTACCTCTGGGCTTTCGTCGCGTCCATCATCCTTCTCAGTACATTTGTCTGTTTCTTTAAATTCACCAAGTGGGGACTGTCCATGCAGGCCACTGCGGATGATGAGATGGCCGCCCTGTCTCTGGGGGTGAACGCAAAAATTGTCTATGCGCTTGCCTGGGCCATTGCCTTTATGGCTGCAGGAGTTGGCGGGACCTTATTGGGAAACATCAATGGTCTTAATATTTCTGTAGGTCATTTGGGTCTATTAGTTCTCCCCGCTGTCGTTCTGGGTGGCCTTAATTCTGTTCCCGGGGCCATCGTAGGTGGTCTGCTGATCGGGGTCCTTCAGAATCTGGCGGACGGATATTTAAGCCGGTATACGCCTGGCGGGGTAAAAGAGGTATTCCCTTTCGCTGTCATGGTGATCATCCTGTTGTTTAAACCTTATGGGCTCTGGGGATGGGTCCGGATCGAGAGGGTCTAAAAATGCTCAATGAGCAATAAGCAATTAGCAATCATCAATCGGCAATGTTAAGACGAAGAGAAGATCGTCATTGAGAATTGATCATTGGCCATTGACCATTGATTTCTGGGGGTTTTAGATGGGTTATCGACCTTGTGGCGTTTATCAATAATACTACAGGCAAGACCATGCCTGGTGGCAGACCAGGTTCGTCTGGGGGAAAATGATCTTTCTATTCATCACCATTTTTTTCCTCATTCCCAGGTTTGCAGGTCTCTATCTCATATCGGTCGCCAATGTCGTTGGGTATACGATTCTTTCTGCGATGGGCGTCCAGTTGTTGATCGGCTACTGTGGGCAGGTCACTTTAGGCCACGCTGCATTTCTTGCAGTAGGGGCTTATACCAGTACACTCCTCATGCTTCAACTGCATCTTCCTTATCCCATCACGCTCATTTTGGGAGGGATGGTTGCGGGTCTATGGTCTGTATTATTCGGCCTCCCTTCTGCACGGGTAAAGGGATTCTATCTCATCATGACGACGATGGCGGCCCAGTTTATTACGGTTGAATTCTTTATCACACAGTATGTCAGCCAGATCGGCGGCCGGGGCGTTGCTTTCTCTATTCCTCCCGGAACGGTGAAAATCGGCCCCTGGGTGATCCAATCAGACAAAGAAGTCTACTATCTAATGGTGGTGCTCATAGTTTTGTGCACTTTGATGATGGCCAATCTCGCACGCTCGAAGATAGGCCGAGCCTGGATTGCCATTCGAGACAACGATATTGCCGCCGAAACTCTGGGGGTGAACATTATTTTTTATAAATTACTCGCCTTCTTCGTGGCCGGTTTTTTGGGAGGCATTGCCGGTGCGTTCTGGGTGACTTCTCTTGCTGCAGTGAGCCCAGAACATTTTCAGTTCGGATGGTCTCTCTGGTTGGTCGGAGTGGTCCTGATCGGGGGAGTGGGGAGCATTCACGGCACCATTTTGGGAGCCTTATTTATGACGTTGATCCCCGAAGGTCTCAAATTCCTGATCTTCGTCCTCACGCAGAATACTTTGATTGTCAGTCTGATGCCCTTTCTCCCTCATCTCCTTGAGAAATTTATCTTTGTTAAAGAAGCAGCCTTTGGCCTTGCTATTATCTTATTCTTGATCTTTGAACCGAACGGTCTCTCTTATCGATGGTGGCAGATAAAAAACTATTTTAATCTGTGGCCGTTTTCATATTAATCGTGTCGCGTGCTGCGTGCCGAAGTGCTGGCGCTTCGGCACGCAGGCGTGTCCGACATCCGTGGCCGAAAATCAAACCATGATAAATTGACGGACACGAGTCACGGACACGGATCACGGTTGAAGAAAGGGGTGATGCAACGTCATTGGATGGTGGGAGAAGGAAGATATCATCGTTCTTGATTGTTCTCACTCGACATTCACAGGAGGTTAAAGATGGGAACGAGACCTAAATGCTTCACAATCTTTTTGGCATTTCTTATCATGGGCTTGACTGCTTCATGGGTAGTCGCCCAAGAAGTCAAAGTAGGTGCCCTTCAAGATCTGACGGGAGGAACCTCAGATGTGGGAAAAGACGAGGCCATGGGGGTTCGGGAAGCAGTTCAATACTACAATGACACGGGAGGGATTAATGGCAAGAAGATCCGATTATTCCAGTATGACTACGGATATCGGATTCCTGAAGCCATTACGACTTACAAGCGTTTCCGGGATTACGATAAGGTGGTTATGGTTTTAGGCTGGGGAACAGGAGATACCGAATCCCTCTCTCCCACCATCAACGCCGATAAGATGCCCTACCTCTCCAGCTCCTTCTCTGGCCATCTGTGCGACCCCAAGAAGACTCCTTACAACTTTGTTTATGGAGTGGACTATTCGACCAATGCCCGGGGCGCCATCACTTACTGGTTTGAACAGATCTGGAAAAAGGACCCGAAATGGAAGGAATTGCGCGAGAAAGGATTGAAGCCTAAATTTGCGTGTTTTATCGATACGGCATCGCCTTTTGCCACTGCCCCGAGTAAGGCCATCAAAGACCAGGCTGCCTTGCTCGGTTTCGAGATCGGCCCGGATTATAACATTCCCTTAACGGCCCTGGACACCAAGAGTCAGATCATCGCTGCCAAAAATTTCGGAGTCAACCTTTGCTGGCATGGCAACACAACGATGTCCACCTCTGCCACGCTTAAAGATGCCTATGCCCTGGGTCTTGGCGCAGACCATATTATGACCCACTGGAGTTTTGACGAAAATCTTCCAAGGCTGGCCGGACCTGCGGCAGAAGGAGCCATTGGTCTGATCGCCTGTGCGTTCTTCAACGAGAACTATCCCGCGAAGAAGAAGGTCATGGATTATGCCAAGAAACTTAATCCGGGTGCTCCCTTAGAAAATCGTACCGTTCGTGCGGTTCAGGGATGGGTTAAAGTGACCTTGGCCGTTGAAGCGATGCGGAGGGCTGACAAAGTGGGGAAGCTTAGCGGGCCCGGGATCAAAGACGCTTTCGAATCGATGAGGGAGTGGCCTGGTCTGAAAGAATTTGGCGGTCAGCTGGTAACCATTACTCCAACCGACCATCGTTACAGCTCTGTCGTCAGGGTTGGGAGAGTAATTAAAGGGAAGCCTCAGACGGTAGCTGAAATCGATATGAGAGCTAAATTCCCGGATAAGTGGGCTTCGTGGCTCGGATGGTAAGGAGGACAACTTTGAAATCGGAAGCATCAACGGCCTCGGAAACGATCCTGAAACTCAATAACGTTGAGGTTATGTATCACGAGATCATTCTGGTGCTCAAGGGGGTTTCCATCGATGTCCCTCAAGGAGGCATTGTCGCCCTTCTTGGGGCAAACGGGGCAGGGAAATCGACCACTTTGAAATCCATTTCCGGATTGCTAAAACATGAGGATGGTGAGGTGACGGATGGAAGCATTGAATTCGGGGGTGAGAAGATACACCATCTTCCAGCGGAGGAGATCGCCAACAGAGGTATCTTCCAGATTATCGAGGGCAGGAGGGTCTTTGAGCACCTCACGGTGGAAGAAAATCTCAGGGTCGGGGCTCACCTCAGAGGAGGCGACTCTGCGGTGAAGGAGAGGCTGGAGACGGTTTATCGCTATTTCCCCAGATTGGTGGAGCGACGCAACGTGCTCGCAGGCTTCATCAGTGGTGGGGAACAACAGATGGCGGTTATCGGCAGGAGTCTTATGGCCAGACCAAAACTGATGCTTCTCGACGAACCATCCATGGGTCTTGCGCCTCTTCTCATTAAGGAGATCTTTGAAATCATTACCCAATTAAATAGGGACGAAAAAATATCACTTTTGCTTGTGGAACAAAATGTGAAGTTAGCGCTCACCGTGGCGCCCTATGCTTATGTTTTAGAAAACGGTCGGCTCGTGATGCATGATACCTCAGAGAAGCTGAAGGAGAATCCAGACATCAGAGATTTCTATCTTGGCCTCTCTGATAAGGGCGAGCGGAAAAGCTTCAGGCATGTGAAGCATTACAAACGAAGAAAAAGGTGGCTCACATAAATCCATGATGCGTGTCCGTGAAGCGTGACCGTAGGAAAGAATGAAGATTTTCCGACACGTGACAAGGAATGCATTCGCGTTACTTTTTATTTATGAAAAGGAGGTTTTTTATGCGAAAATCATTATTAATCCTTTTACTTGTTGCTTTTGGGGTTTGGGGGATGACGGGGTGCAAACCAGGTCTCCTCCCCACCGATGACGCAGGAAAGCCGAAAATCACATTGGATCGAGTTGAAGTAATGAGCTACTTCCCCTGGGCGGAATTTCCTGCCCGGACTCCGATGACTCTTGGCTTCGTGTGGAACGTCAATAACCCGAGTGGATATACGATCATGCTGGACAACATTAAATTTACTGTCTCCTTCGAGGTGGCACCGGGTAAATATATTGAAATCGCCACCCCAACGTATTATGACCGCGTCTATTTTCCATCCCATACAACAAGCCCGTATCGAATGGTCAGTGTCATGGATTCGGTTACGATGCGGTCAACCCTTCTGGTCGCTCAGGCACCGAAGATTCAAGCTCTGGATCTAAAGGCTGACGATGTCATTAAAAACTGGTATTCGAAAATCGGAGATTTCGACTTTGGTATCAAGATGTCAGAAGGGATGGCAGTCTTCTCCACGGATAAGGGAGATGTTTTTGTCCCCTTTGAAGGAAAATTCCCGAACAAGAAATGATCCCCTTTTCCCTCTCCTTTTAGCTTGGAGCAGCCCGGAGGAACAGGAGTTCTCACATGGCTAAGCCATTGCTGGACCGGAGGATAGGTTTCTTTAAAAAGAATCTTGAGACAATGGACTCCGAAAAACGCTTCGAATATCTCAACCGAAGATTACGAGGAATTGCACAATATGCTTATAAACATTCCTCGGCGATTAGAAACAAGATGGATACCGCCGGTGTGAAACCGAGGGACATTCAGACCGTTAAGGATTTGGAAAAACTTCCTGTTACCAAAAAGAGTGAATTAATGGAGCTTCAGAAGAAAAATCCCCCCCTGGGTGGATTTGAAGGGGTTCCCCTTCATGCCTTGAGGAGGATTTACATCTCGCCAGGGCCCCTCTATGAACCAGGCGAAACGGAGTATGATGAGCTGGGATGGGCGCAGGGGATGTTTGCCGCGGGCTTTCGCTCCGGAGACATTGCCATCAATACATTCAGTTACCACATGGTTCCTTTTGCGATGCAGATGGTGGACAACTCCTTGCTCAAGATCGGATGCATCACGATCCCCACAGGCGTTGGCAATACTGAACAACAAGTGAATATCCTCAAGAACTTAAAGGTCAAGGCATTCTGCGGAACCCCAAGCTTCCTTCTCAACCTCGCTGAAAAGGCGGAAGAGATGGGCGTCGATTTGAAGAAAGACCTCATCCTTCGGGTCGGTTTCGTGGCCGCAGAAATGCTCTCCGAATCCCTCAGATCTGAATTGGAAGAGAGATTCGGGATGATTCTCCGGCAAGGTTATGGGACGGCCGATATTCGATGCTTGGGTTATGAGTGCATGGAGAAGAATGGAATGCATGTCCCGGACGATAAGATTGTGGAGATCGTCGATCCTCAGACAGGCAAACAACTGGGTCCTGGCAAGACTGGCGAGATTGTTGCTACCACCTTCAATAGGTTCTACCCTCTCATTCGATTTGGAACAGGAGACCTCTCGATCCTGACCGAGACCCCCTGCCCCTGTGGCAGGACGTCGCCCAGGTTGTTAAAGATCCTTGGGAGAGTCGATCAGGCGACCAAGGTCAGAGGTCTCTTTGTCCACCCCGGTCAGGTGGATGAAGTCGCCTCAAGGTATCCACAAATCGCAAAGTATCAGGTGCTGGTCAGAAGAGAAAGACATAAGGATGAGATGATTTTCAGGGCTGAGCTAAAAGAGGAAGTTGCCAAAGTTGAAAAGTTGAAAGAAAAAATAGAATACTCCATTCGAGATATAGTTAAAATAAGGGGCGATGTCCGGTTTGTCCCAAAAGGAACCATCCCCGAAGGGGCCAGGAAGATCGAAGACCAACGGATATGGGAGTGAGTAAGGCATCAACGAAGTAGACTTTTGACGAGTCTCTTTGAAATGTGCTAAGATCAAATCCCATTTGAACGAAGGGAGAAACGGTTATGAAAATTCATTATAAAGGTTTTTTGAGGGAGAGGATCCAAAGAAATCCCTTGACGATCACCCCGGATGCTTCCTTTTTTGAAGCGAGAAGCCTTATCCATGAAAAGGGTGTTCGACATCTGCCAGTGGTGGATAAGCACGGGAGACTCGTGGGAATTGTCACCGACAGAGATATTCGGGAAGCAGCCCCTTCCGATGCAACCCTGCTCAGTGTGCAGGAGCTCAACTTTCTCCTGGGAAAGCTGAAGGTTTCGGCCTTCATGACGCCAAGGAACAAGCTGATCACAATTACTCCTGATGCAGTGATCGAGGAAGCGGTCCAGCTGATGCATGACCATAAGATCGGATGCCTTCCTGTTCTGGAAGGGGAAAAGCTGTACGGAATTTTTACGGAAACGGATGCCTTAGACCATTTTGTGGACATATTCGGCCTTAAGCAAAAAGGGACCCGTTTAACCCTCGCCCTTGAAGATAAACCCGGTATGCTCCTGGAAGTCCTTCAGGTCTTTAAGAAACATAACGTGAATGTGATTAGCATCATCACTCCCTCTTTTATGGTGGAAGGGAAAAGGATTGCCGCTATCCGAATTAAGACAGAAGATTACAAGGAGATTGTTAAAGATCTGGAGAAGGCAGGCTATGATGTTCTATCGATAGGCAAATGGCCTTCTGTTTAACGTAGACTTCTTTACTGGATAATCCTACCCAAAAATTGACGAATGAATCAGTCATCTCAAGCGGGTAAGTAAACACAGTTTGAATATCCTGGAAACGATACGCCCGAAATTTAACGTGAGAGACGGTCTTCGGAAAGGAGAAGAGATTGATGAGAGAGGTCGTGATTACCAGTGCCGTCCGAACAGCCATCGGTAATTTTCTCGGGGGATTAAGTTCACTCAGTGCTACGGAATTGGGGGGGAAGGTAATCGAAGAGGCCGTCAAGCGATCGAAGATTCGAAAGGAGGATGTTGACGAAGTGATCATGGGGAATGTCCTTCCGTGCGGACTGGGGCAGAACCCGGCGCGTCAGGCGATGATCAAGGCTGGGCTTCCAATGTCCGGGGGGGCGATCACGGTGAACAAGGTTTGCGGATCAGGGTTGAAGGCTTTGATGCTTGCCGCCCAGGCCATCGTCGCCGGAGACGCGGAAGTGATCGTCGCAGGCGGCATGGAGAGCATGAGCCGAACTCCCTACTATTTGGAAAATGCAAGGACGGGCTACCGCCTTTGGGACGGAAAATTAGTGGACGGAATGGTCCATGATGGCCTCTGGGATGTCGTGAACGATTACCACATGGGGTATACCGCCGAGATCCAATCGAAGAAGTTCGATATCAGCCGTCAAGAACAGGACCAATTTGCTTACGAATCGAATGTCAAGGCGATGAAGGCAACCCAAGAGGGAAAATTCATGCAGGAGATCCTCTCGATCCCGATCCATTCAAGAAAAGGAGAACCCGTCATCTTCAACACCGACGAGGGACCCCGCGATACAGATCTCAAATCTATGGCCAGATTGAAGTCTGTCTTTAAGGAGGGAGGAGTCGTTACGGCGGGGAATTCTTCCAAGATCAGTGACGGAGCGAGTGCTCTCGTCGTGATGTCAAAGGAGAAGGCCCGTGCCTTAGGCGTGGAGCCCATGGCAAAGGTCGGAGCGCAAGCGGCAGTGGGTGTGGAACTGGAGGACGTGCTCGTTGCCCCGATTCAATCGATTCCGAAGGTCCTCAAAAAGGCCGGCCTCTCCATGACGGATATCGACCTCTTCGAAATCAACGAAGCCTTTTCTGCGACCACAGTGGCGGTTATAAAAACCCTCGGAATCGACAAGGATAAGGTTAATGTGCGCGGGGGGGCTATCGCCTTGGGTCATCCCATTGGGGCGAGCGGTGCGAGGATCCTGACAACATTACTCTATGCCATGAGAGAGAGAGGAGCCAAGCGAGGGATGGCCTCTCTCTGTTTGGGAGGTGCAGAAGCAGTCAGCCTCATTGTAGAACAAATATGACATGGAGTGTGGAACGTCTCCACTTTCCACATTCCGGAGGGACTATGGAAATCAAAACCATCGGCGTCGTGGGGGCGGGACAGATGGGAAATGGTATCGCTCAGGTAGCCGGCTACTCGGGGCTTCAAGTGGTAATGAGCGATATTGCAGACTCTTTCGTTCAAAAGGGACTTGGCACGATTTCTAAGAATCTGGACCGGGTGGTGGAAAAGGGAAAGATCCCATCCGGCGAGAAAGATGAAGTCATGGGAAGGATAAAGGGAACGATTCGTGTTCAAGATATGGCCCAGGTCGATTTCGTTGTCGAGGCCGCCACAGAGAATGAATCGCTCAAATTAGAGCTCTTCAAGAAACTGGATCAAGTTTGCCGGAGAGAGGTCATTCTCTCGAGCAATACGTCATCCATCTCGATCACCAAAATTGCCTCGGCAACCCAAAGACCTTCGCAGGTCATCGGAATGCATTTCATGAACCCTGTCCCGGTGATGCAATTAGTGGAGATCGTCCGAGGTCTTCAATCTTCTCAGGAAACTTTTAATACCGTCAAGTCTCTCGCCGAGAAGTTGGGTAAGACCCCGGTCGAAGCGAATGACTTTCCAGGATTCATCTCCAATCGAGTCTTAATGCCCATGATCAACGAGGCGATTTATGCTCTCCTCGAGGGGGTGGGCACACCGGAGGCCATCGACGCCGTCATGAGACTGGGCATGAATCATCCAATGGGCCCCTTGACATTGGCTGACTTGATTGGATTGGATACGTGTCTGGCGATTATGGAGGTCATTTATAACGGTTTAGGCGATTCCAAGTATCGGCCCTGCCCTCTCCTCAAGAAGTATGTCGAGGCGGGTTACCTGGGCAGGAAAACAGGAAGAGGGTTTTATAAATACTGAATAAATTCCAAATGCCAAATATTTTTAGGCTCTAAAGTTTGCCATTTGAACTTCCTTTGAGATTTGAACTTTGACATTTGACATTAAAGGATTAAGCGATGGACTTCAAACTCACTCAGGAACAAGCGATGATCAGAAATATGGCGAGAGATTTTACGGAGAAGAACATCAAACCCGTGGCCGCCCAATATGACGAGAAGAAACAGTTCCCCTATCAAAACCTCAAAAAGATGGCTGAGAAAGGGTTGATGGGGATGAATATTCCTATAGAATACGGCGGGTCTGAAGTTGGACCAGTGGCCTTTAGTCTTGCCATCACGGAAATCGCTAAGGGCTGTGCTTCGCATGCGGTGACCACCTCCGTGACGAATATGGTCGCAGAGTTGATCTATGAGTTCGGACAGGAGGAAATAAAAAGAAAGCATCTCCCCAAGATATGCAGCGGGGAATATCCCGCCGGAGCCTTTGCTCTTACCGAACCCCACACTGGATCCGATGCCGCCAACATCCGTATGACGGCGGTCCGTCGGGATAACACGTATACTCTGAACGGAACCAAAGCCATGATCACCAGCGGGGAGGCCTCGGGAGTGACCATTGCCTGGGCCGTTACGGATCGAAATGCGAAGAAAGGAAAAGGGATCAGCGCGTTTGCCGTTGAAAGGGGAACACCCGGACTTATCGTCGGAAAGACAGAGGAGAAGATGGGCCACCGGGCATCGCTAAATAACGAATTGATCTTTGACCATTGCGTTATCCCCGGCAATTGCCTTTTGGGCAAGGAAGGAGAGGGATTTAAGATAGCGATGATCGAGCTCAACGGCGGAAGAATCGGAATTGGATCTTTAGCAGTGGGGGTCGGATTTGCAGCCATTGACTTTGCGACCACATATGTTATAGAAAGGCAGGCCTTTGGCAAACCTCTTTCCAGCTTTGAGGCCATTCAATGGATGATCGCAGACTCGTATACGGAATTAGAGGCTGCTCAGCTTCTTGTGTTGCGTGCGGCTCTTCTCAAGGAGACTCGTCAATCCTTCACGAAAGAGGCTTCCATGGCGAAGCTCTTCGCCACCGAGACGGCTAGGAAGGTTGCGATTCGCTCCATTCAGATGCTGGGAGGCTATGGGTACATGAAAGACTATCCGGTCGAGCGCTACCTTCGAGATGTGATCGGAACAACCCTCTATGAAGGAACTTCAGAGGTACAGCGGATTGTGATTTCGAGGGAAATATTGAAGCATTGAAAATTTTTTCATTGTATAAATGAAATTATTCACAGGGTGGCGCCTGAACTTGGATTTGGTTTGACATTTCGGCTTTGATATTTGATACTTAGGTATAGTGATTTTTGTTGAGTTTCGACACGGGGAGGATGTAAAAAATGGAATCATCGGAGCAGACTTTTGCCCAAAAATTCGACCTCTATGGGTGTTTCCAGTGCGGTAAGTGTACAGGAGGATGCCCTGTTTCCCTCAAATCCAAGCTGAATATCCGAAAGCTGATGATCGAGGGGATTTTGGGAAAGAATCTCGATCGGGTCAGCGAGAAGGAGGAACTTTGGGATTGTACGACATGTAAGACCTGCACCCTCCGATGCCCTCGTGGTTTGAAGCCCATGGATCTGATCATCGGATTAAGGGGAACCCTGATTGAAGAGGGCCACATTCCTAAGACCATTATCGAAGCCATGGAAAGCGCTTACAAATATGGAAACCCCTGGGGAACAGCGAAGAACAAAAGGACAGAGTGGATCAAAGGGCTGCCCGAAGATTTCAAGATCAAAGACTTCTCCCAAGGAGACCGTGCTGAATTTCTTTATTTCGTCGGATGCACGGCGTCTTCTGATCCCCGAATTCAGGAGATAGCAAAATCGTTTGCTCTCACACTCCAACAGGCCGAAGTCGACTTCGGGATTCTCGGAAACGCGGAACAATGCTGCGGCAACGAAATCCGGAGAATGGGGGAGATCGGTCTCTTTGAGGAGCTCGCCGAAGGAAACATGAAACAGTTCGAGACCTATCAGATTAAAAATATCGTCACCACATGTCCTCATGGCTTCAATG
>Ga0326728_10002838_pt1 | contig 56322 bp, 40 predicted proteins | sample MB3enrmetagenome_FD_207602 | JGI IMG/M metagenome (GOLD analysis project Ga0326728, IMG submission 207602) | Lab enriched peat soil microbial communities from McLean, Ithaca, NY, United States - MB31MN | ecosystem: Environmental > Terrestrial > Soil > Wetlands > Peat | place: USA: New York... | reverse complement strand
ACACCATTGCCTGATACCTCTACGCCCTTACCCGGGACATAGGCGAAGTTATAGACATCGTGGTTGCTAAGCCCCTTAAATGTGTCGACAAAGGAATCGATCCGTGCTTTGAGTGGGGCTATGTCGTCATTTGTCGATTTCTCAAAAGCTTTTATAATACTGCTTTTCATGTTGTCCGCGGTGATCATGGATGAGGTGATCTGAAGCTTCACGTCCATGGGCTCGTCCGCAGCAACAATCCTGGCTGCGTCAGCGCTTTTCTGCTTAAGATAGAGGGCTGCAACGTACAATTGTAAACCGTATTCAGTTCGCCCGCCTCCGCCGTTAAAGGTAAGGTCCTGCCCATTTGCCTCAACCTTATCAGGGAATTTCACCCCTTTGACCTCTGCGGCAAGTGCCGATGTAGCCATAAAGAATATCGCAACCAGCATAACAAAAGCTTTTCTCGAGACCATTGCCCCCTCCTCTTTAGTTGGAAAGCCTCCACCATACAACTACCACAAGAAGGAGCAAGTCAGGGGCACAAATTTTTCACATGCGATTCTATTACGATTCTTCTTAGTATGCCGATCACTTCTCTGCCCGTGTCTCCCCACTCGCAACGTCCACATCAACGGGAACTTTAGAAAGATGAGCTTCCCCTGATTAGATCATTGTCTCTCGTAGAACGTTTAACATGTCATGAATCGCGGAAAATTCAAGGGGGGAGTCCAATTTTCTCTCCATCGTCTCCATGATGAAGCGCGTTATCGGTCCAGATTGTCTCGTGAAACATCATTCGGGGTCATCAGGCTTGAGATTTCCTGTTGGGTCTTGATCATCGCCACTTCCGGGATGTATTATATCAGATCGAATGTCCAGAGACACAACCTGTGCAAGAACTTTTTCAAAGGCGCAGTGGTGTCGAGAATGGTAGAAGGTGAGAATGGAACGGAATCCGTCAATCGGAAAACTCAAAATAATTTTCGTTGGCATATTTCTCTTGGCTGGATTTCTCTGCCAGGGCGGTTTTTGCTTTGCAGCCGGTTCGGAGCCAGCCGGAAATGTGGGCCAGATCGAGGCTGTAGTGATCCACGTCGATGAATACGCCGTTTATGTACCCAATCTGATTTTCTATTTTGATACACAAATGGATAAAAGAAAGATAGAGACATTGAAAGGGGCGGCCAATCAGTTGCGAAATAAGAAGGCCCTGATCACTTACTCTTCGACCGGAGACCTCGGCAAGGACAAACATGTCCTGCTCTCGGATATTGTTTCTGCAGGACAGAAGCCCAATCTGGAGAAACCGGCGCGCGAAGCAGCCAAACCGTCCAGTGACGTGCAGGGTAAACCGACCCCAAAACCTTCAGCGGCGAAAGTGTCCGCAACGGAGATTGTCCCTGCCGAACCAGCCCCAAAGCAAGCCGCTCCACAGGAGGTAAAGCAGAGCCTGAAAGCCGGACAGCCTGAGCCAATTACAAGAGAGGAAATCAGCGCATTCGTACGCCGTCTCCTCTACCTGAACGGGAAGAAGGACCTGGCAGCCGTAGCCCCATTTTACGCAGACAAAGTAGATTACTATGACCGTGGTATTGTCAGCAGGGATAAGGTCATCCAAGACTTGAAATATTATTTCCGAAACTGGGCGGAGATAGATACGCGATTGGACGGTGACGTTTTGATGACCGGCTTCGAGCCCGAGGTAAGAATCGTGAAATTCATATCCTCCTTTTCAGTTAAAAACGAAAAGAAATCCATAGCCGGAAAGACTGAGAACATCTGGATGATTCAGAGAATAAACGGCGAGTTGAGGCTGATCGACGTAAAAGCGAAGACACTTGGAAAGGACCCATCCGGTTTATAGAGACTTTTGCCGCAGGCGTGCCTCTGTCCGGCGCCTGGTTCCTTGGCCAGGTAGCCCGAAAACTCTGAGATATAAGTCCGGGTTATGTTTAATAACCGGAAACGCCTTTTCACCATTGTTCAAGTCCTTCCAACCTCCAGATCTCCGCTGTTCTTTCCTCAGGTGCTGAATGTCAGAAGTGTAGTAAATGAACTACACCGCTGTCGTTGAAAGCCTGCAATCGAGTCCGATACTTACCGCATAAATCAAGGTCAGAGACTATTTCTAGGGTTGGCACGTTAGTTGCCATTTCCTGTCACAAGGTTTCGGGTGTGCCGTTAAACCTAGACTGAGCGTTCATCTGAGTTTAATGAAATCGCTCAGGTAGATACGCCGGTCAGTATCTCTCACGCCTGAGCCGGATGCCCAAATACTCCGAAGTGCTTCCTTACGCATTAGCGGATTGCCTCCCCTCTCTCGTAAATCGTGAACCGGGATTGTAGTTCGCAATGAAAGGATAAAAAGCCATAGCTAGAATCCTGATAGTCGATGATGATGAGGACTTTCTGCGCTTGATGCGTCAATACCTGGAATCAGTTGGCATCGAACATGATCTGGCCATTAGTGCAGAACAGGCTCGCAAACGTCTCAAAAGCTCCAGATATGATGTGATCGTTTCGGATTTCAACATGCCGGGAGACTCCGGCCTCGATCTTTTCCGCTACGTCTCATCCATGTATCCTGGAACTCCATTCATCCTGATAACCGGATACGATGATGTGCGGATCAAGCGGGAATCAATGAGGCTGGGAGTTCAAGCATACATTGAAAAACCATTTTATTTCAATGAGCTGCTGAAGACCATAATCAAACTGATGCGGCGCGACGATCAAAAGAAGGTTCCAGCCGCGTAGCACGCCAAGCTTGCCGTTGTCACCGCTTGACCCTCAGGTTTCTGCATTATCTGGAATATGAGTCATACGGCCGATCTTGGTCCAGACCTGTTTGTTCGTTATTCCCGCATGGCTTTAGCGAAATGACGTGGGACTACAATCCTTTGTATTTCGGCCATCTTTTCTGCGGACGTGTTCTTAGCCTTTCCTGAATGGGATTTCAGAGGCGTTCACTGTCCAGCATTGCCATCTGTTCGGGCATGTAGCGTTCGCCGGCTACCTCGGAGGCCGGGATTAACGCTTCCATCTTCGAGAAATCTTCTGCCGTAAGGACCAGATCAAGAGATCCCAAGGTTTCGTGGAGGCTGTCCCGTCTGCGGGCGCCGACGAGCGCTAAGATGTCTTGGCCCCTTGACAGCACCCAGGCGATTGCGAGCTGGGCGACGCTGACATCCTTCGACGCCGCAAAGGCAGCCAGTGCTTTCACAAAAGCCAGGTTATTCTTCAGGTTTTGGCCTTGAAAGCGCGGAAAGTGAGACCGGAACCCTGACTGCGATTGACCCTTTAGAGCTCCGGCACTGATCAGCCCGCGAGAGAGCACGCCATAGGCGGTCAGACCGATACCCAGTTCGCGCAAGGTTGGCAAAATCTTGGTCTCCACCGAGCGGCTCATGAGGGAATATTCGATCTGAAGATCGGCAACCGGATGAACAGCGTGAGCGCGCCTCACGGTTGACGACGAAGCTTCACTCAAGCCGAGCCAGCGGATATAGCCGGCCTGAATGAGATCGGCGATAGCTCCCACCGTCTCCTCTATGGGAACATTGGGATCGACTCGTGCCGGACGATAGATGTCTATGTGGTCTGTCCCGAGGCGTTTGAGACTATAAGCAGCAAAATTCTTAACTGCCGCAGGGCGGCCGTCATATCCGAGAAAGCTCCCGTCTGGACTGCGAAGAGCACCGAATTTTACACTGAGCAGGATCTGGTCTCTGTTTTTGCCTTTCAGCGCCTTGCGGATAAGCAGTTCATTATTGCCGGCGCCATAAAAGTCACCGGTGTCGAGCAGCGTGATTCCCGCCTCCATGGCAGTGTGGATCGTTGCCACGCTCTCATCCTCATTGGCCGGTCCATAGAAATCAGACATGCCCATACAACCGAGACCCATTGCCGAAACCTCCGGGCCAAAGGTCCCCAGTCGACGCACTTTCAACATACTCGTCTCCTCCCAAAGTCTCTTTCTCTGAATCGATCACATTTTACAACCGATGCCGCCATGAAGCGGAGGCCGGCCTTATTTACTTCTCTGCGCATGTCTCCTTACACTGTGGAATTTACCAAACGCTTAACATATCCCAGGCAGCTCTTAATCTGATCCGGCCGCAATTCCAACGTCATGGTTCCCTTGTAGTGAACAGCATGCAATCTTTGAAAGATTTTCTGAAAATCGATCTTCCCTTCTCCCACCGGAAGATGGAGATCATCATCCGGCGAAGTGCCTCCATGGTTATCATGTAAGTGGATGTGTTTAATCCTGTCAGGACACTTTTCCAGAAAACCAAAGCTGGTATTTTCCTTTGAGAGAAGTTCAGCATGTCCCAAGTCCAGGGTAAGACTCAGCGCTGGGACGGCGGCAAAAACCTCCGTGAGATGATCAGCATTTTCGCTCAAATTCTCCAGACAGACAGTAATTCCACCGGAGCAGGCCCTCTCTGTCAGCCTTCTTAGAAAGCCAATTTTATAATCAATCGTATCCTGCAGCACGAACCGGGGGTCCAGCCAGAGGTGCAACGTTAATAGCCGCATCTCTAACTCGGACATAATGGAAAGGACCCGGAGCAACTTTGGGAAATAAATCGTTTCCAGGGAATGGATATCATTGGGATCGCCTTCCCGTGGGCCATGACAAAGGTAGTAGAGACCAGTTTCTCCCGACCGGGCTCGATACTCATTTTGAAGAAGGTGGAAGTTCGCCGGTTCGGCGATGGTAATTTCCCCAAACTGGAGACCCAGCTTATACAGAGAAATTACGTCATCCGGGCTCCTTGCCGTGCCTCCTAAGTGGATTCTTCGACTTAAGTCAGAAAGCAAAACCGTCATCATTTAAGCAACTCGATTTCCCATGATTCCGGCAGAGTCAGGCCAGGGCTTCGTGGTTGGCGACCGAAGTTTCATCAAGCTTGGTTGTTTTCGCCACAACGAGGTAAAATGCGGGCTCGTCTCTAAACATTATGACCTCAAAGCCATGTGCCTCCAGCAATCCTCTCGCGCCCTCTTCATCAGGAAGCAAATCCAGATGAAAAGGCGTGTGTTTCTTGAGTTCGACGATGAAGTTCCTGCCCAGAGGATGACTAATAACCAATCTACCTTTTTGCCGCAGTAACCGGTGGAGGTTATCCAGGCATTTTGATTTATCCATTATATTGGAAAAACAAGCGTTGATGAAGACTACGTCCAGACTGTCGTCCGGAAGCGGCAGGTCCCTGATATCACAGCGGTGGACTATTACCTGAGGGAATTTTTTCTTTACCCGTTGGAGCATGTTTTCCGAGAGATCGCAAGCATGGATCTCGGCAGGCCCATACTTCAGAATATAGGTGATGAGAATCCCGGTCCCGGTTCCCACATCCAGAACCCTTTCGCCGGATCGAAGGCCGCTTGCCTTTACGGTTGTTTTCAGTCGCTCCGGCACCCCTTTGGGGAGGGGAGCCTCAAAGAGATCCACCTTGTCGTTGAAGTACTTTTTCTGCAGTCTGTTTATCTCTTCGATTTGTTCTGGTGTGAGGCGATCAGTCATGGCGAGTTCCGACGGTCTCGTTGAGTACCTTCCGGGCTTTCGAATCTCTCCGATACGGCATTGCCGGCAAAATATGGCGAAAGGTCAGAATACCACACCTGTGAGGAATCCAGGCAAAAACATCCCACTTTGGCTCTGGCACAGCCGCTATTTAGCGCAGGAAGGCAAGTTCGCCGGAAGGTGATTCGCAGAAATCGGCTCGAAGGCGATATTAAAAGCACAAAACCCTCTCTGCGGCCACTTACAGATGATGACCGCAGAGGAGGGTCTTGTCACAAGACTGGGTGAAATACAAAGTGCGAGAAGGCATCAAAGTGCCTGGCTATTGTCTATTATGGTTCAAGGACGCTCGATACCACGACACTGTTGGTTCTATTTGAGTCAGGCACTCGGCTGTCAGGGTCGACAATTGCTATCACATACTGCCCTACAGCGGAATGGCCGTAGGTCTTACTGATCCTGAGATTTACCAAGCCTCCGGGTGGAACATGTTTCGTTATTCTAGAGGACCCCAGAAGTCTGGTCTTGGTAACCCCGTTCGGGGAAAGATAGAGAAGAACCCGAAACCATGTAGGTGTCGTCTCGTTCCCTAGGTTCTGTACCTGGAAAATCCCCTTAACAGTTTTACCGTTACGGCTGGTATCAAGAATCGGGAAGACACCTGTCAGGTTTGGATTGTAAACAACCGGAGCGGGGGGACTTGGATCCGGGGTAGTCCCACCGGCATACTCGATGAAATTTGCGCCGTATCCTACCTGACTCACCCCATACCCGATGTACATGTATCCGGCCATTCCCCATGACGTACCCCACGAGTTGCGAAGGATCCAGTAACCACCGTTGTCATTCCAGCCGACCAGCACGACAGCGTGGTTAATAACGTCCGAGCCGCAGGACTCACTGGTATTGAAAATGCCGCCCGAGTAATTCTGGAACAGCTCCTGGGCACAAACTGCAACGGAAACCGGTCCATAGGTGTAAATGGCCTGTTTGATTGCGTCGGTGCTGGGGACGCCGGACTCTGATCCGATATAAGCCCAGTTGGTGAGCCTATAGGGATGGTTGTATGTCGCTCTGCAAAGGGCATCGGTCCCGGAATAGGGATCTGCGGCATTGAGGACAGCCCCGGGTCCGTTGTTATCCTGCCCGGAATCGTCCATGTGGTAGTCGTGCGCAAACCAACCTCCGTTGCAGTTCCAGCCACTGAGATTGCAGGAAAGAAGGTATTGTTCGGAAAGATCAACGGTTCCGCCACCCTGTAAAAGGATCTGAGACTCCAGAGGTCCGACGGTGCTAAATGCCCAGCAGGCACCGCAGTTTCCCTGGTCCTTGATTGGGGTAACGCCATTGCTCATCCAGCTAAAAGAGGACGGAAGGGCCTGAACGCTCGAGTCGAGCATCTGGACCGATGGAGCATCGCTCTTGTTCCACCCGCTCGGCAGCTTAAGGCCGCTAAGCTGACTCAATTCCCTATCAGTTGCAGCGGAGTATTCAACCTCGTACGTGCCGCCCTTTGCCTTGACCTTTTCTTTCAATGCCTGAATCTTCGCCTCCTTGTCCGGCGGCAGGGGATAGAAATCCATTGCGCCGCAAAGGGAGGGAATGGTGAAGATGATCGCAACGACCACTGTGATGGCCAGCTTCTTCATTTAAGTTCCTTTCTGCAATTTCTGATGAATAAAAAGTACTCATACTTCGCGAAGATCTGTGCGAATCGCAGAAGCTAATCTTCGTTTCGGCCTAGTTTGCCCGCAGGCTTTCCACTTCAATGGTGTTCGCAAAAGCCTGCATTCGTACCGGAAAGCTCAAAAGGACCCACTGCCCCAATAGACGTCTTGTGAACAATTTTTGTTTACGTTTTCATTCAAATGGATGAGTGAAGTGGTAGCCGGAGCAAGTTTAATGCCAGCTTGTTGAGACCGCCATGAAGACATAAACTGCACATATCATTCGGGGCCAGGAGTTCGAACGCACTGTGCCCATTGTGCAATCGAAGAACTTTGAACGGTGCCCCTAGGAACTCGCCCCAGCATTCGGCAGAGGAGCTATCAACTGCGGGGATGGTTGTGTATCGCGAAATGGCAAAAACCGGTCCTGTCGCCCCTTCTTCTTGCGTTTTTGATTCGTATATGGGAAGGTTCTATGGGCCTACAAGTGTTGTGAGATGTTTTAAGGACGTTAAACTAACCCTAAAATACACATTGAGATCCGCCGGTGGTCAGGTTTACGCGTTATTGGGAATAGGCGTGCCTTGGGAGAGAAAAGACCATGAACCAGGAAAATGATTATTTCAAAACGATATGCAGGGTGAGCAGAGCATTGGGTTCGACGTTGAAGAGGGACGAGTTGCTGAATCTGATCGTCGAGAGCGCCATCGATGTCATGAGAGTGAAAGCGGCGCGACTTTTTCTGTTTGACGAGGAGGCAGTTGAATTCATTCCGGTAGCTCAGAAAGGCCTGTCCGAAAACTACATTTGGCACGGACTCACAGAGCCGGGGAAAATTGTCCCGGTTTTGCAAAGGGAAGGTCATCTCTTTTCCTATGATTCCACTTCGGATGCCAGATTCAATGCGCACGACGTTAAGAAAGCTGAAGGAATTGCCTCCATACTGGTGGTTCCGGTCATGGTCAAAGGGGTGCTCATTGGAGGACTTTCTCTATTTACCGACAGCCCCAGACATTTTTCTCAGGGCGAAATTGATTTTGCGACAGCCATGGCCGAACAGGGGGGAATGGCGATCGAACATGCCCGTTTGTTCGAATTGATCAAAAAGAACACCAGGCTTTTCCTGGATCTGGCCGTCAATATCAATTCCAGCCTCAATATGAAGCAAGTTCTCGATATCCTGACGGCCCAAGTTGCCGAAGCCTTGAAGGTCAAAGCCTCTTCCATCCTGCTGATCAATGAAGACAAGCGAACGCTCGAATTTGTGGCGAGCTATGGACTCAGCGAGACCTACCTCGATCGGGGACCTCTGTCTTCGGAGAAGAGCGTGGATGAAACCCTTGCCGGCCGGCCGGTCGTAGTCACAGATGTCCACACCGACCCGCGAGTTCAGCACAAAAAAGAAAAGGCCCGGGAAGGTATTGTCTCGATCCTTTCAGCCCCAATCAAGACGAATGAGAAAGTCATCGGAGTGATAAGGCTTTACAGCGGCATCCGCAGAGAATTCACTGAAGATGAGGTCATGCTCGTCACCGCCCTGGCCTACCTGGGAGGCATGGCCATCCAGAACGCCTCTCTTTATACGTTGCTCGAAGAGGACATGAAGGACCTCAAAGAAGACGTATGGATATATAGATCCTGGTTTTAACTGTACTGCATCCTGCTGCCGCCATGATCGCTTGCAGAAAAATTCGTGTTATTTATTTATCTATAAACCCCTAACTTTTCTCCTGAAAAGGGGATGAGCCTTGAACCTTCATGGCTTTCATCAGGATCGCCACAGCTCAGCGCCAACTCAAATCTTCACTTCGTCCTCTTTCGTGCAGCCTCGCCCGAGCAGACAGCTTTCGTCCAAAAAAATGATACTTTCTGTATCTTCACCTCAGTCTTGCGCACCGGCTCGCTTCCGTACAAAGCAATGGACTGCCTCATCTTTGTTATATTAAAATTATCAGCAGAGGCGCTCTGAGGCTTAAAGAAGTAGCTTGGGATGATGATATGAACCACTCGAACCGGCCGCTAAATCGATGTACTTCGCAACGATAACTGAAAAATCACCTGCCCCGATAACGCAAAATTTCTCCACCCGTGTGTTAAAAAAGCGCTCTGCTAAGCCAGCTCTCAGAGACATAGCGATTAGTTGTGCTCCCCGCGCTTCCAGCCTGCGTTGAAGTCCGGAGCGCAAAGAATCACACAAGCGCCCTCAATTTACTTTTTTCTTTGTGGACTGAGAGGAGTCGGATTGTGACGTGCAGATTGTCAGGATATTCCCCGGAGCAAGCTTCTTGTTCGGACTCACCTTGTTTTGAGCACAAAGGGTCTTGATCGGTACGTGAAACTTGCCTGCAATGGAGGAAAGGGTGTCCCCTTGACGAACGAGATAGCGAACAGATTTCTGCTGCGCATTTGAAGGGTTTTTCTTGGAAGAACTGGCGGTAGAGGTATTGTCTTTTCCAGGTTTTGCCTGGGCCTTGGAGAGAGACGGGGATGGCGTCCCGGAACGAACAGATTTCTGCTGCGCATTTGAAGGGCTTTTCTTGGAGGAACTGGTGGTAGAGGTATCGTCTTTTCCAGGTTTTGCCTGGACCTTCGAGAGAGACGGGGATGGCGTCCCGGCAGGAAGCTTCAGAGCCTGACCGGCCTTGAGAGGTTGGGATGGCTTCACGCCATTTAAAGCAGCCAGAGCGATGACGGAACATTTGTGCCTCCGGGAAAGGCTGGACCATGTGTCCCCGGATTTTACCCTATATGAAGTGAGAGCAGAGGATGGCAGCACTGCAGCGGCCTTGGCCACAGGTTTTTCCTCCTGCGGGGGATGCATGGCAAGGGCTGTCAGGAGATCCTCCCCTGTTCCGATGGGCAGGCAAAGCTCATAGTTGGAGCATCCGGGCGGCGTGGTAGACTGGCACAGCTCGGGATTGCAGTTTTTCAGCAGTTCTTCGGGAACTCCGATCTGTTTGCCTACCCAGGAGAGCTTCACGCCTCCCGGGACGCGGACGGTTTCGTGCCGTGCAATGAAGTGTTCCGAGTCCAGGCGGAAACCATAGAGATCGGGGCTTCTTATGATCTTGACAGCGGCAAATACCTTGGGGACGTAATCGCGTGTTTCGGCCGGCAGATAGCCATTGTCCAACAGATCCCAAAAAGTCTTGAGGCCACTTTTATCGAGTGTTCCTTGAACGGCGTTTTCGCCCGCGTTATAGGCGGCGAGCGCCAAAGACCACGATCCAAACTGATCGTAGAGCAATGAAAGATAATTAGCGGCAGCCTGCGCAGCTTTCATGGGATGGCGTCTCTCGTCCACCCACTTGTTTTGCTCCAGTCCAAACCGGTTCCCCGTTTTCGAAACGATCTGCCACATTCCCACCGCGTTGGCATGAGAACGTGCAGTGGGGGAAAAACCGCTCTCGACCAGGGCGACATAGATCAAGTCTTTTGGCAGCCCCTTGCGCACGAAGATTTCTTGAGCAGGCACCGCGTAGAAATGGGCTCGATCGAGCTGAGTTTGAAAACTGCCATGATTTTTTTCGGAAAACCGGCTTACCCAGGTATCGATAGCCGGATGATCCGGGATTGTCAGTTCGCATTTTGGAGCCGGCTTTTCGAGAAGTGTCTGTTCGGAATGCCGATAGCGCGAGGCAGGATCTACAGAGACTTTTTGCTGAGAATAAAAAGCGCCGCACCCTGCGATAAGCGCAAGTGTCCCCATTGCAATCGATAATTTCAATCTCTTGAGGCGTTTTTTCTTATTGCGGGGAATCAAGCGGGACAAGGGCCAGTCCAATAACAGCATCAGAAACCAGACTATAAACATGGCAACTGTTCCCCCCTCCGTAAGCGCTTTGCTTTTACTTCAGCTCCAGTGTTTCGGGCGTCTCCCCTTTGAGCCCATGAATCACGGGATGAGCTGCACTCGTATAGCAAAAAAATCAATAAACGTCCAGATGATACCGGCCTGAGAATTTTCCAGTTGGACGTGACTATTGAATCGATTCTGAAAGGTCACAAGCTTATTTTTGAATCAAAGCCTGGCGTGTGGGCGATCCGGGCATCAGCTACGCCCAGCTTTTCAGCAAGCCGGACCAGCGTCTACTCCATATAGGTATCCCCAAATGCGAAATTATCATCGTTATCTAAGAATTCCTCACATCTTCGTTTTGTCATCCCAAAACCTTGATTTGGCCTTCGTTTTAACCAATAAGATCTTTATCTCTTAGAGCAGGCTCACTCGGGGGGATACCTTCCGGCCGCTGAAATGATCCCTTCCTCACTAATATATCAATATGCAAACAGGTAATAATTGAGGTAGATTCTTCCAAATATACGGTGAATACCCGGAAAAGGGGTAAAAAGCCTGTTAAGGAGGGTGAGTAAATGATATAAAGATTGGCAGGCGATGACGTCCTGCGACGGAGTTCACCATGAAGAGATGGATCATTTCTGTTTTGCTTGCAGTTTTTCTGAGCTACCCGGTTGTATCGGGTGCGGTCCTGGACGATTATGATACCGGCAAAGCCACTATGTTTAGTTTCCCGATTTTCAAAATCCCTATTGGATCGAAGCCGGATTCCAACGCCACCGATGGGAAAAAAGAGGCAGGAGAGGCAAAGAACGACGCAACAAAGGAGAAGGAGAAGCAGGATAAAAAAGTCGATGATGCCCTCAAGAAGGCGTGGGGAGAATGATAGCGGAAAGAACGTCAGCTATTGATCTGACAAGGACGCATGGTCTCCTTTTTCCCTCCTCAAAGTTCGAATAATGAAAACCGCCTCCTCCTAAGGCATAGCACAAAACTTGAGGGATTATTCCGGTTAGCCGAGGGGCACCGTACTTTCCGGGCCGGGCGCGCGCGCCTTGCATTCTTTCGGCAATTCGTACAAGCGGGCATTTTACTTTAAGATATTGATTTCGTTTCTATAGTTATGCCTTTGGGGAGCCGCAGTACTCATTTCATACCACCCAGAATTACCCTTGCTATTCTATTAGATTACTATTAAATTCTGATACAAATTACCAGGTAGCATTGTCATAAATCCTGGCACGAAGGCGCCGCTGTTTCCAGGGCGCCTTTTTTTTCACAGACACTGCCTCTGTGATCCAGGCCCATATTTCATTCCATAAAATAGCCAAATCATGTTTTAATTCTCCTTGGAGCAGGGGATTTTCCCAATTCGGGCAGGCAGAAAAGGGAACAGCGGGTAGAACCCCACCTTCATATTACTGCTTTAATAAGTGGAAAATACTCACTATGCCTGATTCTCAAAAGGGCAAAATCTATTATTTTGTAATCATAAGGATGGTCCCCCCTCCTTAGTTTTGGTTTTTGGGACCCCCGAATTATTTACCCCGGAAAGTCAGGCCCCCCACCTGACTTTCTCCTTTTTGGGGACCTGAGTCCCACACCAACACGATGGGAAGAAAACGTGGTCATTAAGTGCGAAGCCTATGGCGTATCCTAAAACTGCCTAAACCGGCCTCATTCGTGTACCCCTTGCACGTTCGATTATGACATCGTAAGGTTTTGTGGGCTTTGGGGCTGTTGCAGAGGTTTTAGGGCAGAATCCGACCCGAAAATGCGGTTCGAATGCATACCACACAACTTGATACATTATTCCGGCTTTAGAGATCAGGGAAAAATTCCGATTCTAAGGATACGGTTTGAATTATTATTACGAACAGAGTGCGCCTTTTCGGTCCGTGCGCCGAACCCGAAGAGCTTGGATCGAGTGCAGGTGCTGAGCTCCGGTCCTGTCCCATGAAGATTTCCAAGATTTAGAGGCACAAATTGAAAATCGACGACAGCAGGAAGAGCTTATACAGAAATGCTTGATGGAAAACAACGGGAGAGATGCAGTAGGACTGCTCTTCGAACTGATAACAGCCTGTACCAAAGAGAGAGATTTCAAATCAGCGGAAGCTCTCAGGGACAAAATATTGCAGTAGACGAACTAATCTGGACATCGAGACCCAGGGTTGACAACGAACCTGCTTGCGGATATGAGAAAAAATAAAGGATCTCAGAATGAAACAGCAGTGTTTAGATTCAGATTAGGTGGTCCTGGCCGCCCGAAGAGTTGGGCAACGCCAGAAAACGACCTTGGCCGCCTCTCGGAGTGTCGAGATTCGGAAGGGCAGGTTTTTATGGCGTTGTTTGAAATCGTTTTCCGGTTGGGGCCGTATGCGAACCTGATCCTAAGGTGCTATGCCGTTACAGCTTAACAGTATTCGCTTTTCATTGTGCAGTGCGGAATTTACTACTATGGCGTCCATTGATGAACTGACATTCGATCACCTAGTCGGCCAGGAAGTCGGGACGGCAGTGCTCCTCAAGGAACTCGCGCGCGGAGGGATGGCGGTTATTTTCACCGCTTATCAGAAAACATTGAAGCGTCAGATTGCGGTAAAGATCCTGCCCAAATCGCTCCTTACTCACTCGTCAGCGGAGCTTTTCCAGCAGGAGGCCGAATCTGCAGCTATCTTATCTCATCCCAACATTATTCCGATATATGAAGTTGGCGAAACTGAGGATTTCCTGTTTTTTACAATGCAATTGGTAAGAGGGCTGCCGCTTTCTCATCTAATCGAAAGGATGAAGCGGCACGTACTGCCTTCGAGGCGTCTATTCCGCACGGCAGAGGCTATAAAAATCCTCATCAGCGTTCTGGACGCCCTGGACTATGCACACCGTAAGAGTATCATTCACCGGGATATCAAGCCGGCCAATATTTTGATTGAAGCCGATACTAATCGGCCCCTGATAACGGACTTTGGCATTGCCAAAGTGTTGCGCGGTCCTGAGGTGAATGCCCCAATGATTACCGGAACCCCGATTTATATGGCTCCGGAGCAGATAACAGGCGGCCCTATCGATAATCGGGTGGACATTTACACCTCGGGGGTCACACTTTTTGAATTGCTCGTGGCAAATCTGCCGCTGCCAAGCTTCGATACGGCAATGGATTTGCTTAAGTTGAAGATCGTGCTAAAGGATAAGCTGTTTCAAAAGAAGCCCTCGGCGATGAATCCGCAAATCGACCCGGAGATGGACGAGATTATCTCCAGGGCGGTGGCCTATGATCCGGAGAATCGGTATGCATCATGCCGGGAATTCATGAAAAGTCTTAAAGATTACCAGGAACGCCTCGGGGAATAACCTGATGAGCAACCTGCAGAGAGAACTTGTCACATTTAGCCGCGTCCTTGCCCTGTTATTCAACCGGGCAACGATGTATCATTCCAGCCACCCCTATGTGAAACAGACCATCGACGATTTCCATTCGGGTATCGAACGTATCCTCATCTCTATTTCCCCTCTTGTTTTCTTGATGAATCGCGATCAATTTTTTATCGACAAGGAGCCTTTACATGCCGGCGCCAACGTCAGCAGGATAGTGGCCCATTTCAATAAAGTCGGAATACAATCAGTTTCATTCGAAAGCGGCCTCGATAAAAATGAACTCAGGACTTTTCTGGACGTCTTCACATCCCTGGACGAGTATCCGAATGCCAATGAAATGAAAAAAGCACTGGCGGCCCGGGGGGTGAAGCATATGAAAATAAACCACGTTGTTTTCAAACAAGTCACCGAGGACGACGAGGTCATTTCACGTGAAGCCCTGAAGGATCTCACGCCGTTAACGACTGAGGATGAGCAGAAGTCCAAGAAAGTCTTCATCGATATAATGCTGGAACGTCTGTTGGGAGAAGAACTCAAGGAGTTCCTCACTATAGAGAACCTTTTGCGAGACCCGGCAGCGCTATCCAAGAAAATGACCGAAATCGATCTTACCGATATCGGTGGAGGTGACGTGGAAGGCGCGCGTCCCGGGCTGGTCCTGATGCACCAGCTTGAAATGCTCGGCGAAGAAGTTGAAAAAAACCTCCTCGAAGACGAAAACGCCAATCTGCCGGAAATCACCGGAGCGCTCTTTGAGATGAAAAAACGGCTTCTGCAAGGCATTGAAGCCGAAAAGTCCTTAAATATCAAGTATTCAAACGAGGACATGATCCTTGACAAGGTGAACGAAATTACAGACAACGTCGTACTGCGAATAGTACGAGATGAATACAAAACGGGGAAGACCTCCACTGCGCGTCTTGCCCAGATTGTACGCCGGCTAGTCCCCGAAGCCGCGGAACTCAAGCGTCTCCTGCCTAAAATCAGATCAGCCCTGATTGGAGAGGGGATGACCCTTACCGAATATTTGCAGCTCGTTCAAGAGATAGGGAAAGAACTCCAGAGTGAGGAACTGGCCAGTATTCTGCAGGATAGTTCCGAAGAAATCGGGGTTGACGGCGAGATTCTGATAGAGGAGATCAAGAAGAATCCTGTGCAGGCGGCGGAACTTTTATATCTGGCCGCCGAGATACGAAAAGGTTCAGGGGACGAACAGGCTTTGTCCGATTTGCTGGTGGATTATGTCGAGCGCCTTGGTTCCAAACTGACGGCGGACATGGGCAAAGATAGCAAAGTGGAGGGCAATCAGAACCTTCGTCAGGTTCTGACGTCCATCGAGTCGGGCATTGTCGGGCGGCTTAAAGGCATGGATTTTAAAGGCGATCTGCTGGAGCGCCTTGAGAAGAGATTCAACGACCAGATAGATGGAATTCTCGAAAGAGCCAAGCTGGAGTGGCTTCATTCCCGTTCGGAGAGTGGAAAGGATGTTCGAAAAGAGCGGAGCGTGCTGGAACTTTTGGAACAAACCGTTGTCGATGGAGATGAGCTTTACGAGATACTTGACATAATCCGCACAAAGGTTCAAGCTAACGAGATCGACAAAGATAATTTTGCACAAATCTATGCGGAAATCACGAGGGAGCAGGCAAGGCGTACTCAGGAAATGAAGGAAAGGATGCCCAAGGGGATCTTGGAGGCTCCGACCCTGACCTTGCTCATCGAAAAAGAGATAATGAGGGCCAAGCGTTATAACCTGCCGTTTTCTGCACTTTCTTTTGCACTCGTTAAAGCTGTGCCGAAGTCGGCTGTACCGTCCGGGAAGATTTCGTATCATAGGTTTATGGCCGCAACTTTTGATGCGATCTCAAGGGCAGTCAGGGCTGCAGATATTGTCGGCGAACTGGGGAAAAACAGGGTAGTTGTTCTTCTGCCCATGACACCGGCAGGTCAAGTTAAGCTGGCCCTCAATAGATGCCTGAAAAAGCTTCACGCAAATCCACTCAATGTGGATGGGATACCCTTGGAAATCAAGCTTGCGGGGGTTGCCCTGGCCTATGATTCTATTCATACACCCGATGCCGGCTCGTTTATTCAGACTCTTATGAATGATATTGCACAGATGGAAAGGCGGATCAGAAACCTGCAAGTTTACTTTTAAAGAAGATACCGTGGAAAACAGATGATGGGGAGACGCACACCTCCCCCTCCAGACTTGCTGTTCTACTACAGGACTTCTCAATGAATCTGAGAAAAGAAAAGACCAGATGGCTACTGGAGCATGTTTCGGATGCATCCGATAAGTGGATGATTGCAGTTGAGCCGTTTCCTTTTACGGTTGGCCGTGATGAGGACTGTAATCTGGCTCTGCAGTCACAATGGGTTTCGAGGCATCACGCCCAAATCCACACCAGCAGCGGGCTGCTCTGGATTCGCGACCTTGGCAGCACCAACGGAACCTTTGTAAACCGCGAGTTGATTCAAGAATCACAACTGCTTGAGCCTGGGGATATCATAAGCTTTGGCAGGTCTGATTTCTGCCTTAAGAGCGCCGACTCGATCCGGCCCAGCAGTGCTGAAGCTACAACCAGCTTTGATTCCACTGGAGAACTGGCCCGCATGGCTTCGCTTGAGCCCAGGTTGCGGAAATTACTTCGCGAACGGAATGTAATCCCTCATTTCCAGCCTATCCTGATGTTTCCCGATATGGAAGTGATCGGGTACGAAATCCTCGGTCGAATCGGTGAGGATGATTTGCCCTCCGATCTTGCTGAATTGTTTGATCTTGCAGCGCACATGGGTTGCGCATCCGACCTCAGCGTCCTTTTCCGGGAAAGGGGGGTGGATTTGGGAAGAAGGCTGCCCGGATCTCCTCTTTTGTTCGCAAATACGGACCCTATCGAACTGGACCGTCTTGATGTCCTCATGGAGTCTCTGGAAAGAACCTGTGAGATGGCCCCTTCAAGTCGCATCGTCCTCGAAATCAATGAAAAAGCGGTACCGCACAAAGATCAGATGCAACAGTTCCGGGATAGATTGACGGACCTGGGCATTGCGGTGGCATTCGACGATTTTGGCGTCGGGCAGATCCGCCTGGCCGAATTGGCAAAGACGCCCCCCGACTATCTCAAGTTCGACATCTCTCTCATCCGTCGCATTCATCTCGCCCCGAAGAGACTGCATCAGATGGTGCTAACCTTTGTGAAGGCAGCCAATGACCTGGGAATCAAAACCCTTGCCGAGGGAATCGAATGCTGCGACGAAGGCGAAACGTGCCGGCAACTCGGCTTTGAATATGCTCAAGGCTATTTCTACGGTAGACCGTCACCGATCGGTGAATTTGCCGTTAGCTGAGCGGCGGCGTCCACGAATGGTCTATTAGGAAGGTCATCAAAACGCTCCTGAACATTGACGAGTGGAGCCTCTCCCCGGCAATCTAAAGACGCTACAAACACACCTTGCGGACGTGCTCCAGGTCGGTTAGGCCCTGGAAGACCTTGGAGATTCCATCCATCTTGAGGGTCCACATTCCTTCTTCCAATGCAATGTCCTTTAGCTCTTCGGCTCCTTTTCCCCCCCTGATTGCGCGTTTGACGGCAGGAGTTCCGAGCATCAATTCATGGATAGCGATGCGCCCGTTGTAGCCCCTCTCCTCACAATGTTCGCAGCCGCTACTAACCATTATAGTCGCATCCTCGTAAGGAGGAATAAGGTCCAACATCTTACCCGAATGGTGAACGAACTCAGCGACGATTTCGTCGTACTCCTCACGTGTTGGCCGCTTGGGTTTCTTGCAGTAATCGCAGAGTTTTTTTGCGAGGCGTTGCGCAATGATTGCCAGGAGGGCGTCCGCGAAATTAAAAGGGTCCATGCCCATATCAATGAGTCGGACAGCAGTTTCCGGGGCGCTGTTGGTGTGGAGTGTACTGAAGACAAGATGCCCGGTGAGCGAAGCCTCGATGGCGATTTTGGCTGTTTCGCTGTCACGCATTTCGCCAATCATAATGATATCGGGATCGGCCCGAAGAAATGAACGCAGAGCCTCTGCGAATGAGTAGCCAACCTTGGTATTTACCTGCACTTGGCACAGGCCGGGCTGGGTTATTTCCACCGGATCCTCGACAGTCCAGATCTTGCGCGATGGCGTGTTGACGTGAGTGAGAGCCGAGTGAAGTGTGGTCGTTTTCCCCGATCCAGTTGGACCGACGCAGAGGATCATGCCATATGGCTTGCTAAGGACCTCTTTGAACCGATCCAGATTGTATGGCATAAACCCCATTTCGCCCAGAGGGAGCGGCTTGGATGCGGAGAGCAGCCGCAACACTACGGCTTCTTGACCTCCCACAATTGGCGTAACTTCAACCCGATATTCGAGCTTGCGTTGGTCGACCTGAATGAGGATCTTGCCGCTTTGCGGCCTGCGCCGCTCGGTGATGTCAAGGCCGGAGATGATCTTTATTCGCTGGATAATGGCTCGCTTGTAGGTTGCCGCGATTTTGTGGACCATCATGCATTCTCCATCGATGCGATAGCGAATAATGACGGGATCTCTGGCGGTGCCGGGTTCGAAGTGGATATCGGAAGCCCCTCGCTTGTAAGCGTCACGAAGTAGCCGGTTGACGAGCGCGATTACTTCGGAATCGGGTTCAACTGTTTGAGAATCGTCTTCTTCATGCTCGACGGTGAACGACTGGGCCCCCTCCTCCATCGACTCAAGGAGGGTATCGACAGCATACTTATCGCCAGAATGCTTCTTATGGTAATACTTGTCGATTGCCGAGGTAATTTGCCGGGAAGAAGCGACAACAAGCTCGATATGGTATTTCGTAGTGAAACGGAGATTGTCTCCAATGGCCGCATCTGTGGGAGTGGACGTGGCAACGACGAGTTTTCGACCATCGAATTCGATAGGGAACACCTGCAATCGGTTCACTAACCCCTCGGAAAGGGCTCCAAGCGCTTCCTCGGAAGGGATAATGTCTCTCAGATTGATAAAACGAAGCCGAAACTTTGTTGCAAGCGCTTGAAGGAGTGTATCTTCAGTGATAAGCCCTTTACTAATCAAAAGCTCGCCGATTTTCAGCTTTTTACCTTTTTCCTGGGTCTCGAAAGCCGTTTCTATCTGTTCACGCGTCAAAAGGCCTGCCTCGACCAGAATGTCACCGACCCTTGCATTACGCGGGATGTTCGATTTCGCCAAATCTTCCTGAATGGCTTTTTCGATTGCTTCGCGGGGGATGTCAGCGGTCTTTGCGATAACCTCTCCTATACGGCGGTTGCGAAGTTCTTCCTGAGTCCTGAGTGCCTCATCGATACGCTCGTTCGTTATGAAGCCACCATTCTGAAGTATCTCTCCGATGGGTCGCACTTCGCTGCGGCTGCGGACGCCGGAGAAAGTGAAAAAAACGGTTCGGTTTGATTCGGCCTCATTTTGATCCAGGGAGATAAAGCCCTTGAGAAACTTTCTGTCTGCAAAGACAGCCACCTTGAATGTTTCACCTGTAAGCGTCTGGACATCCTCGATCATTGCCGGTTTTTCGAATAATGTCCAAGATGGAATCTTCTTGAAGCGAATGGCGCAAATCTCGTCCAGCGAGAAGTGAAGCTGCCGTTCTTCCTCTTCTATATAGATCTCGACATCTAAGTCATTATGCGAGAAAGGTCGAACCAAAAGACCTTCAATTTTATGGCCGGTCTTAAGGTGTACAAGTACCTGGTCAACCATTGCGATTTGCTTTCCTCAGATTCATCGATCCAAAGTGTGTGAGACTCCCTGGCATCACGAAAACTTTGGAGCCGGCATGTAGTCATTTGTAAGATGAGGAAACAACCAAATTGAAATTTGCCTGTTCCCTCCTAAATTAAGTTCATCAAACAGGCATATTTCCCACCTGCCTGCTGGTCGATTACTCCATGTTCAAACAGTATTTCGGCAGATAACCGCAAATAGTTAATCCAAATCGTCCAGTTACTACGAGCAAGACAACGTTGCCGGGAGAGGGCCGCAAGGTGGAACAAAATACGGAATCCCCATCCACAGTTAGAGTTTTTGGAACTTGACCCACACAAGTTTAGTGGGGCTTCGGTTGGGTACAGAAGCCCAAAAAAATTCCTTCAAGAAATCCATAAATATTGCCGAGTGTAGTACAGATACCCTGAGAAGAAAGCTCGCTCAGCAGGCGCCGCTTCCCGGTCTATCCAGGCCGCGTGAGCCGGTAAGGTGTTGGATTTTCCGTTTACCCGCTTAAAACGAAGGAGTAGGGTCGTGCTTCAAGGCGAAAGCATAGTTCGAACCCCGCCAGGTTTTTTCTCGGATCTCGACGACAAGGAACGAATCAGGCTTTTCAACATAGGAACGATTCGGACTCTTGCCGAAAAGGAGCTTCTGTTCAAAAAGGGATCGCCCGATAAAATCATATATTGCGTTCTAAACGGCGCTTTGAAAGTTAAATCCCGCGATTCGGATGCAGTGGACTTCAGGTTCAAAGCCGGAGACCTTATTTCAGAGACCAGTCTTTCAGCCGGGCAGGGCAGAATATCGTCCGTTATTGCAGAAGAGGCGTCGGCCGTATTTTCCTTGGATCCCACTGCGTTCGCGACGCTTGGGGTCGAAACCCGGACAGCGATTCTTAAAAGACTTCACGACACTGTACTTTCACGGGTTAATGTCCTTGTGAAAGAGAAGGAGTCCGCCCAGTTTCGGGAAGCCGCCTTGAGAAGGTATCTAAAGAAGTACCGGCAACCTCTGGGGAAGTACGAGCAGTCGGAAATAATCGTTAATATTGTAAAAAACATTCCAAGGCTCCCCCTTCATATCACGCAGTTGATCGAACTGCTCGCGGGCCAGAGAGCTTCGGCAAAAGAGGTGGCTGTCCTTGCAAAACAGGACCCCTCGCTCGTGGTTGACATCCTAAAGACGATAAACTCCCCCAGGTACGCCCTCCAGTCAGAAATTTCGGACGTTTCCTACGCGATTACATACTTGGGGTTTAACGAAGTCTATCAGATCGCCATATCCCGCGGCCTCATGAAGTCGATTCCGGATTCGGACGAGTTCAGGGAGATTTACCGCCACTCTCTTTTCCTCTCCTACATCGCATCCGAGTTATGCCAGTCTTACGACAAGAACAGGGCCGCGCTGCTTAGCACGATTGGCCTTCTGCACGATATCGGACAAACCGTGCTGCTTCTTCTTCGAAAACAGAATCCCAAGTGGTCCCTTTTTATCGAGATGCTGGACCCCGGTAAGTTGGGCGCCATGCTTCTCAATCAGTGGAACATCCCCAAACAGGTCTGCCAGACTATAGAATACCAGGCCTATCCGGCCTTCTGCCCTCCCGCCGAGGTCCCCTCGGATCAGAAAGTAAATATTGCCCTCCTCTATGTTGCCCACTCAGTCTGGGACCACCTGAACAACGGACCCGTCGACGCTCTCGATCATCCCTACCTTGCCGATTATCTGCTCCAGCTCAAATTCGGCTCCCAGGATATCGATCAAATAAAGAATAACGTTCTCCAGGGCCTGAGGACAAAGCCGTACAGATTGCCGGACTTTGTACAAAAGCGCCTCGCAGTGGGCCGCCTGAGCGGTGCTGACTGACACCGGCCATAGTCATGCTTTCATCGCCGGCCTCCATGAAACTATCCGAAGGCCTGCAATCGTGTAGAGCCCTGAGGTAAAATGCCGAATAGGTCAGTTTCTCCGGAAAGGGTTTTTCAGATTTTTCGCCACGACGGCGTCAATCAATTTTCACCCTTCGCAGGGTGTCGAGATTGTTTCGTACTGATCCGCGCAACTCGCCGATTTTATGGGACGAAAAATTCCAATCGAAAACGGCCGGAGTCTCGTCCGGTATTTCCGGCTGAATACCATTTAAGAATTAGGGGTCGAGTGCCGATAATATAAGCGAAATTAGAGTGGAGAAACCTGGGGTTTCGCCACCGGACATTCCCGTTGAGATTAGCGGGAATTAATCTCCAATTTGGTGTTTTGTACTTGAATGGAAAAGCTAAATCTCAAAATCCAGGACCAAGGCGGATTGATCCTTTTACAAAAATCAGCTTGACACTCAAACCAGAGGATACAGATGGATTTCATCACGATTAACATTGCTGGAAAAGAATCCATAAACTTGGTGTGCTCTCAATGCGGCTGTGCGCGGGAAATTAACGTTTCTAACTTGCCTGATATTGGCAAAGTATATAAGGTCAAATGCAAGTGCATACATCCATTTTCTGTTGCTTTTGACAAGAGAAAAGATAAACGAAAAGGAACTAAATTAATTGGAACTTATTTCTTTGAACATAGTATGACTGATAATATTATTGATGTAGTAGATTTATCCAGAGGAGGAATTGCATTTATTAGAACTGATAATAACACACTTAAAATAGGCGACCGGCTTATCGTACGCTTCAACCTCGATAACTTGGAACACGATACTATTGAATGTGTTATTACAATAAGGAATATTATTGGTAATCGAGTGTGTGGTCAATTTTTAGATATGAGAGGTGGCATGAATAGAATGTTAGGATTTTACGTGTTGTAATTTGTCTACTGGGGCTGCATTGCCCGCCCGAAGAGAATCGCAACGTCGAGGAGCGACCCCGGCCGCCTCGCGGAGTGACGAAACTCGGAGGAGCAGGCTTTTTTCGGCTTCGTCCTTCTTTTATTATACCATCCGTTGAGTTTCCTTTAGCGATAAACCCCGGTTGAAGTTGCCTAATAAAGTTATCCGGAGCTGCTTGGCGAGAGTGCTTTTTGAATTTAAGTAACCATGCCTTTTGCCGACGATGTTAGTGACTGATGAGGCTGATCATGTCACAACATCATAGGCCAAAGTGAAACATTCCATAGTAAGCGGTCAGCCGAGAATCAAAATTTCAATCCGCGCTGAATCGTGAGATGCCGATGGAAAAGGTCCTTCCTGAGACTTTGGTCTCGCAACCCTTGGCGGAGCAAGGATTTGAGTTGCTTTGCCGCCTTATCGATTTAAAGCTTCCGATGGGCATAATATCCAAGAAGATTGGAACGGTCCTGGACCGATTCATACTTAAAAGTGATTGAACTGGATTTCGATTTCTGCGAGTATCTGGGGCAGGTGGTTCCTGAATGATTATGGACACAATATTGCCCGGTCTGTTGCCCGTTTTTCTAACGGCGAATCTTTAAAGGTGGCTTATGGATATCGAGAACCTTTTTAACGGGTTGCTGATGGAAACAGGAAGGCCTTTGCACTTGACTGCTTGTGACCGAGTTTTTAAAGGCTATCTTGTGGGTTTCAAACCACCGGAGTATCTCGTTATCGAAGTCCCTCGATCAGCAGAAATTGATGCCGCGCTCACCAATTGCAATACGATCGCTGGATCATTCTTTGTGTCGGGGGCAGTGGTTCGTTTTGAGTCCTCAACTACTGCCTATCTGAAAAAACCGGCATGGCTCCTGTTTGTCAGGTATCCGTCATCGCTTGAAAAAATCCGTGATTTGCGAAGCTCGAACAGGGTGGAATGTAGTATTCCCTGTATGTTGGTAACTTTATTTAACCTTAGATATTACTCCGGGTTGATAGTCGACATCAATGCCGGCGGGTGTAAATGCCTTCTGACGTCCATTTCACCCAGTCAGGTTGAAAAGTTCACCTCGGAAAAGAAGGTCCTTTTGGAGTTCGATTTGACAGGGAGCAGTGGCAAGAAAAGCTTGTCCGGTGAAGTTTTGAATGTAAAACGTGATGGCGCAAAAATCTTGCTCGGCGTCAAATTCAACCGCGATGAAGATGAGGCGACTTTGAAAGAACTGGAAGATTATGTTTCGAAAGTTGTGAAATTGCTTTCCGGGTAAGATCATGCTGCAACGGCATCAGCCGGTGCGGAGAGTAAATGAAGAAATGTAATGTCATATGATTCATCGACTTTGGGCATCCCAGAAGTTTTGTCCGGCAGAATCCAACCCCAAAATACGGTTCGAATGCATACCCCACAACTTGATACATTGTTCCGGCTTACGGAGCGAATCGATGTTTTTATGATTACCTTACATTATGAGAACCACCGCGTTGGGCGTGGGAATCGTTGTCGCGATTATACGACGTTGTTGGGCTATATTGACTGGAAGGACCAGAAACATGGAGAAGACGAGTTGCGAGTTACAGGGCAAGATTTTCCCGAATGGCAGCGTAAGCTGCATGGGTGATCAGTGTATGAAATGCTCCGACGGGAATTGGAGTCCCGATGACTTCGAGTTCACAGTAAGTAGCATTCAAGATTAGACTATGGCAAAATGGAGCAGTACCGAAGATGAATTAGCGATGGTGAATGTTTCAGATCACCTGCCCGCTAATCGGCAATCTTGGGTTCAATATGTATCCTGAGGAAATCGAGCGCGTGGTCATGAAGCTGTCTATTTTGTGGATGATGCGCCTAAAACGTGTACGGGCAAGAATATGCGCAGAAAATTAGCCGATCTTTTGAGGCCAGTCTGACATGCAGGATTTTCTTAGACCAACATCGATGATAGACAGCGACAACGCCGTTATTCGCAACTATGGACATCAGGTGGCGGGAAGTCATCTCAATGCCGTGGAAAAAGCCGTTCAACTTTATCTCGCGGTTCGTGATGGAATTCGTTACGATCCTTATGCTCCGTTCTATCGTCCGGAACACTACCGAGGCAGCTACGTCATGGCCCGCGGGAAGAGCTTTTGCATCCCCAAGGCATCTCTGCTTTGCGCACTCGGACGAGCGAGTGGAATCCCTTCCAGGGTTGGCTTCGCCACAGTACGAAACCATCTTGCCACCAAACAGCTCCTTGAGTTCCTCGGATCCGACCTGTTCGTTTACCATGGATTTGTTGAATTCTACCTGGAAGGGAAATGGGTCAAGGCAACACCTGCTTTTAACAAGGAACTCTGTCATAGGCACAGGGTTCCGCCGCTCGAATTCAATGGTCTGGAAGATTCAATTTTTCACGGCTACAATCTGGACAATCAGGAATACATGGAATACCTGGAATACTTGGGCAGCTACCCCGACATCCCCCTGGCTCTGATCCTTCAGGCGTGGAAGAAAACTTACGGTGAGGATCGAGTCAACGGGTGGATTGCTGATCTTGAGGCTCAGGCGGGGGAGCGTGGACAAGACTTCTACACTGAAGACCCGATTGGCCGATAGATCGCTGACCGCCTGCCCGGGCCCCACGATCCAGTGTTTTGTTTTAAAAATCAAAGTCGAAAAAGCCTTGGATTCCGGCTTTCGCCGAATAACGAAATCATCGGCCCTTTTGCAGGGCTTTACCAACCACCAGCCCCTTTTTCAGCAGCCCTTTTTTCAGCACCCTGCCAGATCGATTCAGCCCGCAGCCATCAATGGTATCGAGCCGGAATTGATGATAGCGGATATCTCTGGCGGTTGCATGAATATCTGATCCGGACTCTTTGCCGGCTTCGATTTGACCTTTGACAGCGTCCTTGATGTTGCCATTTTCATTAGGACAGGTGATGATTGTACGTGCTTTCAGCGTGTCCCAAAGACTTTTTTGGGGCAGAATCCAACCCCGAGATGCACATCGGGATTCGCTGGTGGTCAGGTTGATGCATTTTTCCTGCTAAGGGGCTGCGCAGGCAGGCGGCCCTATCATCACTATTTCATCTAGGAGAAGGTTTTTATGCGCAGTCTCAAAGGAACCAAAACTGAACAGAATCTTTTGAAGTCTTTTGCCGGTGAAAGTCAGGCGCGTAACCGCTACACCTACTTTGCAGGTGCGGCGAGGAAAGAGGGATATGTGCAGATTGCCGATATCTTCGAGGAGACCTCGGATCACGAGAAGGTGCATGCCAAGCGTTTTTTCAAGTTCCTTGAAGGTGGCGATTTAGAAATTATGGCATCTTTTCAAGCGGGGAAGATCGGCACTACAGCCGAAAACCTGCTTGCTGCCGCGATGGGAGAGCATGAGGAACACAGCGACCTTTATCCCTCCTTCGCGGCCGTTGCCAAAGATGAGGGTTTTTCTCAGATCGCCGCGGTGTGGGGTTTCATCTCCGTGGCCGAGAAGCAGCACGAAAAACGTTATCGCGACCTGTTGTCCAATCTGGAAAGCGGCAGGGTCTTCAAGCGTAATGAAGACAGCGTCTGGCGGTGCCGCAAGTGCGGCTATCTGCACTCACACAAAGAAGCCCCTCAGATGTGCCCGGCCTGTGCCCATCCACAAGCGCACTTCGAGCTGCTGGGCGAGAACTGGTAGGCAACATTCGCAATAATGCATACCAGGAAGAAAGCAGCCGATGATTTTGCTGGAGAGACGGGATGTTCCATAACATACCCAAGGCATTGCTGGATCGGATGGAGTTCCTGGAGCAGATCGATGCCAAAGACAGAAAGGATGGAACTCCCCGCGCGCAAAGGTTGCGCCAGATTCCGAGAGAAACAGGCAAGTTCATAGCTGTCCTGGCTGCTGGGGCTCCGGAGGGCGCCTGCCTGGAAATCGGCACAAGCGCGGGATATTCTACCCTCTGGCTGGCCGTCGCAAGCCTCACAACTGCGAGGCAGGTCACAACCTTCGAATGGTCAGAGGAAAAAGCCGAGTTGGCCCGAGAAACATTCAGGCTGACCAGTCTGGAAAATCTGGTGCGCTTCGTAGAAGGTGACGCTCGTGAGTGGTTGAAAAATTATGAGCAGATCTCCTTTTGTTTCCTTGATGCTGAAAAGGAAATTTATCTCGACTGCTACGAAATCGTCGTCCCCCGCATGGTGAAGGGGGGCTTCTAATAGCTGATAACGCGATTAGCCATAAGGAGGCCCTTGAGTCTTTCATGGAAAGAGCCCTATCGGATGAAAGAGTGGACTCTTTGATCGTTCCGATTGGGCGGGGAGAACTGGTCTGCAGAAGGGTCTGACAATCTGACGCTTCCTGCAAACCGGCTTGGCATAATATACCGGCATTGAAACGACACGATCTGATAAGAGTTTTTCCTCAGTCTACCGGAGTTCGCGGGCTCAATTGGCGACGCTGGCGCACGGTACCCTGCGCAACGAGAGATCACTTCATAAAGATTCCCCTGGTGGGACAAGAAACCCAGAGAATGAATCGGGCCGTTTACCTGCATTTTTATTTGAAAGCCTCACCAGGCTCAACGCCCATGGCCTTCAAAATTTTCGCCAAAGGGCAAAAGCCCGTAAATGAAGCCTGAAGCATGTTGGCTCCCACGAAAGCGGTAAACCAGAGCCAATTAAGGCTGTGAATCTGAGACAAGAGCAGGCTGATAAGAACAAAGCTCCCTGCAAATGCGAAGACTAACCGATCGAGGCTCATGACATCTCCTATCCGGAATACACATTAATTCACAGTTCACCTGGACTCGACGGGCCTTAAATTCAGTTCCGGGGGCGATGCTGTTTTCCGGGTCACCCTTTACGGGATCGTAGACATAACCACATACGTTAGTTTCCTGTCGGCAGCTCGCACCGTACTTCCGTCGTGGAACCTTCTCCTGCAAGCGGGCGAAAACACATCTTTGTGCCGCCACAAATGGGGCACCTCCAGGTTTCGGGCAGGTCTTCAAATTTGACTCCTTTGGGGATTTTCCCCTTCCTGTCCCCTCTCTCAGGATCGTACAAATACCCGCAGTTACTTGTTTGGCATTGCCATATTTCTTCTGGATCAGACATAAGTTTACTCTCCGTCATAGTGTTGATCGTTGGGTCTTTTGTCTCAAAATATGGAAACAGGGTGGAAACCGCTCCGGACTTCATGTGGAGTTTTTTGCACGTGCTCTGCCTCAGTTAATTTCAACGCGGCAGTGGCAAGAATAGTTATCTTCGGATAACCAGTCAATAGGTTGGGCTGCTTTGGAGACTATTTCTTGAATTAGGATGACAACGCCTCAAAATGAGTATGGACAGCACTGTACCGATAGTTGCCCCAAACCGGACTCATTAGAAATTGGCAAGAGTTAGAAACCGATCGAGTGCCGGTTCACATCGGGAATAGACTTTAAAGTGTCCCCCGGTAGAAGGCCAGTCTCTTGGCATAGGGATGAAATATTCCCACGATAGCCTGCTGTTCCTCCGGGCTGAGCGGGCTAAAACTTCGACCTGTTTCGGCGAGCGTTCGAACATGAGGGCCGTTGGAACAGCCGACGATGGCAACAGTGATGGGCTGTGATAAGGCGAATCTCGTCAGCATTTCCGGTGTGATGCCAGCGTCGGGCAAGATATAGTGAGCGGAGCCAAGCACCTTCATTCCTATCACGGCAATGCCTTTTCCCAGTGCAGCGGGCAGCACCGAATCCATGAATCCACCAAGTGCCGCTTCGATGGGATTGACGGGCATCATAACGGAATCGACCGGCCATTCCCGTATGGCTTTCTCCAGGATTTTCGGATCGTGATGACCGGTGACTCCTATAAAGCGCGTTTTCCCATTGGCTTTGGCTTCCATGAACGCTTCCAGCGCCCCGCCAGGACCGGAGATTACTTCCAGGTCTTCTTTGGTTCTTACGTCATGGATTTGCCACAGATCCAGGTAATCGATGTCCATATTCTTGAGTGTCTGATCGAGATCGGCAAGAGCCCCGTTCCTGCTTCTCGACCCTGACTTGCCTGCTTGAAAAATCCTGGCTCGATCCTCCGGATGCCTCGCCCAGACCTGCCCGTAATACATCTCGCTTCCTGCATAGGCCCGTGCGCAGTCGAAGTAGCTAATCCCTTGATCTACAGCTTCCCGGATAACCCTCCATGCCTCGCCTTCCTGCCCGTAAGTCCTCAAGATCCCTTCACCGCCCAATCCTGTGACGGTAACTTTAATGCCGGTCTTTCCAAATACTCTGGTAGGGATGATACCGATTGGCATGGCGGCGTTCTGACTCACCGAAAACTCCTTCTATCTTATGTTAATGAAGCCGGGCAGGATTCCACGCTGCTTGAAGCCTTATGGCGCGCATCAGAATAGCATACCCGGCTGGCTATAGCTGCAAGAAGGCGATTTTTACCATATCAAAATAATCTGCAATTTGGATCATCGCGCTTTAGTTAGATAGATATTTTGGCGATCTATCTTCGTAGTTCGCATGGAACTGAGATATAATCCGCTGATGCAAGAGACAGCGCCTGGCTCGGGTGGGCTTGGAGCTTCGTCGCCGGCCATCTTCGGATTATGGAAAGAAAAATGAAGCGCATCCCTTTTTCAGAATTCTTTAAGAGATCTCGCTGTATCCTTGGCGAAGGGGCTGTCATCGAGCGCTTGCGCCGCAACACCGACTTTGAGATCGATCCCCACATCGTCAATTCGGCCTTCATCTATGACGAAGCAAAACGCGCGGCTCTCGCGGTCATCTGCCGGCAGTACCTGGACATCGGTTTTCAGCACGGCTTGCCGCTCCTCCTTTCCACTCCGACATGGCGGGCCAGCCGGGAACGAATTGCGGCCGCCGGTTATGAAGGTTTGGATGTGAACGGCGACAATTTCAGGTTTCTTGATGGACTGCGAAACAGCTATGGGGAATACGCACAAAAGGTCGCCATCTGCGGTCTGCTGAGCTGCCGCGGGGATGCCTATAAATCGGCTGACGCCCTCGCTACCGGCGAGGCGCGCGAGTTTCACATCTGGCAGGCCATGATGCTGGCAGAAGCGGGAGTCGACTTCCTCCTTGCCGCCACTCTACCGGCCCTGAGCGAGGCGACCGGACTTGCATTGGCCCTGGCCGCAACCGGTAAGCCGTACATTGTCAGTTTTGTTGTTCGTGCCGAAGGTACGCTGCTTGACGGTACGCCCCTTAAGGACGTTGTTGCCTGTATCGATGCCGCTACTACAACTAGTCCACTGGCGTACTTGGCCAATTGCACTCACGCTTCTATCTTCCGATCTGCTCTTCTGCATGAAGTCAATTCATCTCCACTTGTCAGAGAGCGGGTTGTTGGTCTGCTGGCCAATACGGCAGCGCTCAGTCCTGAGGAATTGGATAACAGCGTTGGCCTGGTGGAAGAAGAGCCTGAAGCTTTCGGACGATACGTTGCCGGCTTGCACGGGGAGTTCGGCATGAAGATTCTGGGGGGTTGTTGCGGAACCGACGACCGGCACATCCGTTGTCTGGCAAAACAGCTTACCCGGGCTTTGGCAACGAGTTAACTCTAACTGCAATCGGAAAATTTCCCGCCATTTTTATAACCTTGGAAAACCCTCACAGACTGGTCTCTCACGGGCTCGATCAGGGATCAGCACGTCTGCTCTTTGCCACTTCTCAGTTAAGGTTCTATACGAAAATCCTATGTTGAAACATCGCGAAATTCCCCTGGCGGCAAGATAGTTCAAATCGAAGAGGCGGGAAAAGCGGAATGGCTGGGATCATTCACTATGCTTACCTTTTGGAACGAGCTTTATGACAACTCTTGACAGCATCAACCCCGGTCCAGGTGGGCATTGGACGGAAAAGCAGTATGCCGGATGGTCGTGTAGAAGGAGAAGAGATGGAAGATACGAAAAGTTTTGCGAAGATCACCGCGGAGGAACTGTACGACAAGGTCAGTCAGAAGACCGATCTGATCATTATTGACACCTTGCCAAAGGAACTATTCGAGAAGAGGCATCTGCCAGGCGCCCAAAATGCCTGCGTCTTTCAAGTTGCCTTCCCATCAGAAGTGGAGGCTATCGTGCCCGATCGTGACCGGGAGGTTGTTCTGTACGGGTCCAGCAGGGCTTCCCATGATTCAGTCACCGCAGCCGAAAAGCTTATGCGGCTTGGGTATTCGAAGGTGTTTGCTCTCACCGGAGGGCTTGCTGCGTGGAGAGAAGCCGGATATCCTCTAACGGGTACTGATCCGGATTCTGTGGACGAGGACGATCAGTTCAGATTGTACGACCGCAACTACACTGTCGACATCGAACGGAGCATTATCGAGTGGACCGGGCGCAACCCAAACTCGACTCACTACGGCACACTACGCCTATTGAGGGGCGATATCACTGTACAGCAAGGCAAGTTAAACGGAAGTTTCGAGATCGACATGCACTCGCTCAAAAATCTGAACCTGGAGGGTAGCGAATGGCAGCCGGTCCTCATTTCTCACTTAAAATCGGATGACTTTTTCTTCGCAGAGAAGTTTCCGACGGCCCGGTTCACGATCGATTCGGTCCGGAGAATTAGTGAATCCTTGAGTGCCCCCAATTTCGAAGTGGAAGGCACACTTGAACTACGCGGTGTGCGTAATGACATGAAGTTCCTCGCAACTATCAGCAATCTAGCCGATAGTGCGATCACCGCCGAAGCGCATTTTGACTTTGATCGCACGCTGTGGAAGATTATCTACGGATCAAGCAGCTATTTTGAACATCTAGGCATGCACCTGGTTTTTGATCCTATCAGCATAAGGTTGCGCATCGTAGCGAGGTAGGCAAAGATTACAATGAAAACCTCAAGCCGGCCAGGCAGCCACCATCCCGCCGGCACTCCATCCGTCAGTCGATTCCTAAAAAATAAGGAGTGCTCGCTTTGAAGCGAATTGTTATTGGTCAGTCCTGCGATTTCCCGGATCTTGTCATCAGCAACTGATCCAGGGATCTTTGCAGAAAGACTTCAACCTCGGGTGGAACTGAAGTGAATCCCACAGTGAATCCTGTCCGAACCTGGGCACGGTTCTCGATCACCTTTGCATAGAGATCGGCTGTTATTTCAGTTCCCAGCCTATCGTAGAGGGTTATCCTCAAATCTGCCAGCTTGCCGGGAAAATAATCGGATCTGATTTCGGCCACCTGAGGATGTAATTTGATGATCTCTCCAAAGTGGCCTTTTTCACTGGAGTCCTTTCCGGTCAAAATTGAAAATCTGACAGTAAACGGTTCCGGCAGCTCCACCATTTCTATTTCACTCTTCCAGGGAAGGAATATATTGTAATCTCCCTCGATGCCGATTAATTCGCAGATTGTAAGCGGTTTGGAAACGCCTTTAGGCATGACTTCGAACTCTTCTTTGATCCTGATGATCGGGCCGCATGCCCTTCGCGTACTTTCAGAAATGAATACCTGCCCGGCAATCGTATAGCTCTCGATCCGTGAGGTAAGATTGACACTTCTGCCGACTACTCCATACTTGGCCCTCATATGGGAACCTATGTTTCCCACAACAACTTCGCCAGTGTTCAGCCCTATACCCATAGCGATTTTCGGATACCCCATTTTTTGGAGTTCCTCATTGACCTTGCCGATGGCGATCTGCATTTCGAGGGCGCAGGCAGCAGCCCGACATGCGTGGTCCTCACAGGCTAAAGGGGCTCCGAAAATGGACAATATTGCATCGCCGATGAATTCATCGATAGTACCGCCATAACGGAGAATGATTTCGGTCATCGCCTCGAGATATATATTTATAATCCGCACAACACTTTCGGCGGGCAAACTCTCAGTTATCGAAGTGAAGCCTCGCAAATCACTCATCATTAACGTAACAATTCGCTTTTGCCCCCCGAGCGTCAGTCCGTCCGGGGATTCAAGAATGCTTTTAACAATCTGCTCGGACAGATAACGGCCAAAGGTCTTGCGAATGAACTTGTTGCGGATTTCGAGATCTTTCGCAAGCAGTTCCAGAGACTCACGTGCCTGCTTGAGTGAGAGGTGGGTCTGGACTCTTGCCTTGACCTCCACGGTTTCGAACGGTTTCGTAACATAGTCAACGGCTCCGAGGTCAAAACCCTTTGCCTTGTTTGCAATCTCGGTGAGTGCAGTTAGAAAAATAATTGGAATATCCCGGGTAAGCGGATCGTCTTTCAGAAGGGTGCAAACCTGGTAGCCATCCATCCCGGGCATCACGATGTCAAGGAGAATGAGGTCTGGTTTCGCCACGCGCGCCACTTCCAGCCCCCTTTCTCCATCCATGGCGACGAAAAGGTCATAGTCGTGAGAAAGGGTGTCCACCAGAATATCTACATTGGATTCGGCATCGTCCACTATAAGTATGGATCTTCGCCCCTCACTCATCGGCCTCCCCCGTTCCAGCAAGGATTCGGCCCAGCATCTCCAGGGCTTCCAGGAACTTATACTTCGTGACGAGTTTGGTCAATTCTTCGAGGTCGCCTTGGAGGTTTTCAGGCCATGGAAGCATCTTTATGTTTTTGATAGCCTTGGAAGATTCAATCGGCTGGTGTGCTCTCAGAGGGGGTGCGAGCTCTTTTAGAGATTTGACCAGAGCCCCGGTACATTCAGCCCGGGCAGTGATGCCGATGGCGAGAGGAGATTCGCCGGATGGTGTCGTGATCAGTTCCAGCGCTTTCATCACCTCTGTCAGTGCCTTTTCAAATTCGTCCAGCCCGGCGGCGAGGTCTTCACCCTGCTCGATCGCACATTCCAGGGCGGCTGAAGCATGCTGGAGTTCCGATGCTCCGAGGTTTCCCGCAACTCCATTGATTGTGTGCGCCATGTTTCGAGCCTTGGAAGTGTTTCCTTCATTCAAGGCGGACCTAATGAGTTGCACATAGTTTGAGTAATCTGAGCGGAAATTGAAGAGAAGTTTCCTGTACAGAATCTTCTTCCCTCCCAACCTGGACAAACCGGCCCTGAGGTCGATACCCGGCAAAGTTTCGGGGAGATCGGTTTCTGCATCGGCCCGAGTCTCTAGCCGGTTCACGGAGACGAGATGCCTGCGCTGACTTATCCATTTGAGCAGAATCGAGAAGAGTCCAGCGGGTTCAATCGGTTTGGATAAGTACTCGTTCATGCCGGCCTCAAGGCAACGCTCCTTGTCTCCGCTCATAGCGTGAGCGGTCATTGCTATTATAGGGAGGTCTTTAAAGCGATCGTCCGCACGTAGTATTCTTGTTGCTTCCAACCCGTCCATTTCCGGCATCTGCAGGTCCATGAGTACGAGGTCGAAATCATGCTGTTGAGCAAGTGCAACGGCTTCCCTGCCGTTATTTGCTATCGTCACCACCATGTCGGCCTCGAGGAGGATCTCCTGTGCTACCTGCTGGTTGATTGCATTGTCTTCCACAAGCAGGATCTGCGCTCCGCAGATGGGGGAAAGCTCGCGGTCCGGGCGTATCCTCACGCCGTAGTCTGCATAATGCCTGGGTTCCTCCGGACAGAGCACTTCCATTATCTTGTCCAGAAGCAGCGATGGGCTGACGGGCTTGGAGAGAAATCCCTCCAACCGGAGATCCTCGCCCTGGCGCATCACTTCCTCGCGTCCATGCCCTGTAAGCAATACAATGGAAGGTATTGCCGAAAGGCTAGAGTTCGCTTTGATGAGTCTGGAGGTCTCGATCCCGTTCATGTTTGGCATGTTCCAATCCATGAGAACCAACCGGTACGGATTGGTCCTGTCCGCCTTTTCGATCAATTCCAGGGCTTCTGCCCCGGATCTGGCAAGAGTCGGCTCCATCGAAAACATGCTTGCATATTGCCCGAGGATTTCCAGTGAACTCTCATTATCGTCCACAATCAGCACGGGCAATCTCATGAGAGCATCAGGCAGCGTTGTCGCAGGCCTATAGGAGCTCAATCTTCTGTAGCCGAACGGGATAGTGAAAGCAAAAGTGCTGCCCCGACCATATTGGCTTTCAGTATAGATCTGTCCTCCCATTAGTTCCACCAGACGCCTGCTGATGGCAAGGCCCAGGCCGGTGCCTCCTTGCCTCCGGGTCAAGGATGCGTCTAATTGGGTAAACGGCTGAAAGAGTTTTGCAACCTGCGTCTCGGTCAGGCCTATGCCAGTGTCGCAAACGGAAAAACGAAGCATGACACTGCTGTTCTCCGGGCTTGAGATCATGCCCACGGACAGGACAACCTCACCTTTGTCAGTAAATTTGATCGCATTGTCAGTTAGGTTTATGAGAATCTGTCCCAACCGGAGCGGGTCCCCGATCAGTTCCCTGGGGGTATCCGGTTCGATCCTGATCAGGAACTCCAGTTCCTTGTGGGCGAGTTTCGAAGATGCCAGGGTCGTAACGTTTTGCAAAACATCGTCCAGCACAAAATCAATTGACTCGATATCGAGCTTCCCTGCTTCAATCTTTGAGAGGTCGAGAATATCGTTCACGATATTCAGGAGGGATTTTGCTGCCGTACCGATCTTGTCGACATAGTCGTATTGCCTGGCGCTAAGGTCGGTTTTCAGGGCAAGGTGAGTCATTCCGATTATGCCATTCAGGGGAGTGCGTATCTCATGACTCATATTGGCCAAAAATTCACTTTTTGTCTTTGTGGCGGTTTCTGCTCGTTCCTTGGCGATCCTGAGTTCTTCGGTCGCCTTTTCCTGGGTAATGTCCCTGAGGTTTCCCTCAAAATACAGGATTCGGCGACTTTCATCCCGGACCGTGCGCATGTTCAGAACTACATCGATTATGCTCCCGTCCTTTTTAAAAAACCTGGTTTCAAACTCTCGCACAAAATCTTCGCCCCCAAGGAGGGGTTTGGTAAGTCTTTCCCTGTCGGCGGGATTGACGTACAGAGCAACCGCGGAGCGAACACTGGCCTGCACCTCTCGGACCGAGTCATACCCCAGTATTTTGGCCATCGAAAGATTAGTTATTAGAACGCGTCCGTCCGGTAAAGTTTGGAATATGCCCTCCATTGAATTCTCAACTATGGAGCGGAACTTTTGCTCCGATTCCTGCACTTTGTTGAAATACCGGGTGTTTTCTATGGAAATGGCCGCATGTGCCGCTATGAGCTTGAGCAATGCCACCCGATTGCGAGTGAAAGCTCCCTCAAGCTGGTTGTTCTCCAAGTAGAGTACCCCGCCCAATTTGCTCCGGTGCATCAGAGGTATGCACACGATCGACTTGGGAAGAGCCCTGAGGACATATTCATCCTTCGTGAAAATCCCTTCCCCTGCGGCATTACTCAAAACCACGTTCTCCAGTGTCCTGATTGCATACCGGACAATCCCATGGGAAAAATCTCTGCACCTTTCAAATGGAATGGAATCGAACAAGAGCTTATTCTCGCCCGTTATTTGAACCTCTATGGAAAGAATGCCCTCCTGTTCCAGGATCAAAAAACCCCTTTCAGCCCCGGCGTTCTTAATCACCATATCCATAAGGCTGGTCAGCAAATTTTTGAGATTGGTTTGTTCCGAGACGGCCTGCAGCGCTCCGATTACGGTCGAGAGGTCGAGCTGATCGGAGTCAATACTAACGCTCGAGGTGTGCGGCCGGGCAGGCAGGGCGTCCTCCATGGCCGCCTTTGCTTCTTGCTCCAGGAACTGGTCCAGGAGCTGAGGATATCGATCTTCCAGATCCTTGACCTTGTGTTTTGCTCCCCAGGTTTTATACAGAATGTATGCCCGTCCCATATAGATGCGGGAGAAATCATCCTTTCCGAGCGTGAGCCAGAATTTAGCAGCCAGTTCATTGGCAATCGCCTCAATCTGTATAAATTCATTTTCTCCGGCGCACTTGATTGCCGAATCATAGAGGTCAATCGCCTCTGTAATCTTCCCTGTCAGCCGTGCCATTTCCGCTTCGATAAGCAAAAACCGGTGCAGGAAGTTTTCAGGACAATTCTCCGCCCATATTCTCATCTGCTCCTGGTTGGCCTGCAACTGCGCCCGGTAAAGCTCTCGGGATTCGACTGCGGCGTCCGTATAGAGCGCTGCCAGGATCAACGATTGGTAGAAATTAAAATCGGCCGTAGTAACGGTACCTGCGATGTAGCCCTGCACCTTCTGAGCTGCCTGGATTGATTCAAAAGCCTCATCGTGCCGGCCGTAGAGATACAAAACCAGGGACTTGATTGTCTGGTAAAATGCTATAGCCCCAAAGGTATGGTTTGTGCGGCATTGCGCCAGATGCTCAGTTTCGGTGATTTCCTCGGTATCAAATAAATCCTTCGCGGCAGCCATGTTGCATAGATTCATAACGAGCAGGCGGATCCCTCTAATAGTGTCCGTTGAGACTTTGTGGTTTATCTTGTGCGTAAAAGTCAGATAATTTTTCATGTCCTCCAGAAGGTGCTGAAGATTGATCCCCCGATGAAACCTGTTCACCGTGCTGCCGTATCCAAGAATATAGCCGACAAAATGTATTTCCCCTGACTCCAGGCCAGCCCAAAATCCTTCTTCGTCAGAGCGTTCCACCTCACGCAGATGTCTCACCCAATGGTGCAAAAATGCCGTCAGAATCGCGCAGGCTTTGCATTTGAGGCTCTGACTATTATACTTTTCGCTGAGCCGCAACCCTAGCAGACCGAACTCGTAGCCTTTCTGATATTCCTTTTGGTTGACAACCAGAATATTGCCGAAACTCGCATACCCCTTGGACGATTCGGGAACGTGACCGTATTTGAGTGAGAGATTGGTCATCCTTGCCAGTGTCCACCCGTAAAGATCAAACTGGTTTGCGAAATAGATTGCAGTATGCACGGTCATCAAAATTTTCATTACTGCTTTCATTTTAGGATCAGTCATATCCGGATGATCGATCAGGGAAGCCACAGTCCTGGTACCAAGGTTTTTCTCGACTTCGGCCCGTTCGGCATCCTGCGCCGCCTCGATATTCTCCTCGGGAAAGCCCATGTCCAGGAGAATCAGTGCCTTGGCTGCAGACTCGATTGCTTCCTCATTCATGCTTAGCAGAGTCTGCTGGTTTATCAGCAGCGCATATGCCTCCGCTTTATCCACTACCGATTCCGCTTTTTCCCAGATTACATTGATAATTTCTTCAGCCTTCGGATAATTTCCATTCAAATACTCGACTTCCGCACTTTCCTTGTGAAGATCCAGAACCAGCTCATAGTGTCGGGACCAGTCTGATTCGACGAGTTGCATTCCTACTCTAAGGTATACAAGGGCAGAGGCGTAGGCCGCGGCGGACTTGGCTTTAAGGCCGGCTTCGAGATTCAGCCGTGCAAGAGCGATCTTCTCGTGTTCCTCAGTTATAAGCTCATGTCCCGAGTTGAGGTGATCAGCAAGTTCGAAAATCCTTTCCCATCGTTCCTTGTCCGAGAGGCTGGCGAGCAGGAGTCGTCCGATTTTAAGGTGCACGGCACGCTTGACGGTCTCGTCGATGAGAGAGTATGCAGCCTGCTGGACCCGATCGTGAAGAAACATGTGACTTGGGAACAGGAGCTGGTTGTCCAGCGGATTGCGGCATGAGAATTCCAACCCGGATATGGGGACTATCAAGCCTGCTCGGATGGCGGGGAAAAGGTTCTCATGCGTTTGCAACTCCGATTCCTGATTAATGATGGAGAGCGTATGTAGTTCGAAAGAACTGCCGATGCAGGCCCCGAGGCGCAGGGTTTCGACTGTCGGCTCAGGCAATTTCAGCAGCTTATCTATCATCAGAGAGACGACATTATCCGTAATATTCGTCTTTTCGATCTTCTCCAGGTCCCATCGCCAGGGAGAGCGTTCCGTACGGGCTTCTATGCGGCTCACATCGAAGACGATAAGCTTCATCTGGTAAAGGGTATCCAGAAATTGCCTGACAAAAAAGGGGTTGCCGACGGTTTTGCGAAGCACCAATTCAGCCAGGGGATTCACCGCCTCCAGGTTGTCGTGCAAGGTATCTGCAATGAGCAGATTCAAATCCTCGCGCGTCAACGGAAGCAAGGAGAGCGTCTCCGGGACGACACCGGCCTTTTCGAGCTTGTTGAGGGTTAGGAGAAGCGGATGGCCAGTGTACACCTCATTGTCTCGGAAAGCTCCGAGGAGAAGCAGAAAATGGGTATCTTCGTCCACCATTATCATTTCCAGCAACTTCAACGTACCTACGTCCGCCCACTGCAAATCGTCCAGGAAGATGACAAGGGGATGTTCCGGCTGATGGAGAACCTGAATGAACCTAAGGAAAACGGCATTGAAACGATTCTGAGCCTCAGTAGGAGGAAGTGGGTACAAGGCTGGCTGTGGACCGACGATCAGCTCCACTTCGGGAATTATATCAATGATAATCTGTCCGTTAGGGCCAAACGCATTAAGCAACGTCTGACGCCATTGCTGCAGCTTGGATTCGCTTTCAGACAGGATTTGGCGTATCAACTCCTGGAAGGCGCTTACCAGGGCGGTGTAGGGAGTATCCTTCTGAAACTGGTTAAATTTTCCACTTATGAAATACCCCCGCTGCCGCGTGACAGGCTTGTAAATCTCTTTTACCAGGCAGGTCTTTCCGATCCCAGAGTTGCCTGCCACCAGCACAAACTCAGCAGAGCCCCGACTCGTGCGGCCGAAAGCCTCCATCAATTTCTCGATTTCCTTTTTTCTACCGTAGAGCTTTTCCGGAATATGGAATCCTTCCGGAATATCCCTTCGGCCGATCGGGAAAGGTTCTATGAGCCGGTCTGTTTCAAACCGTCGCAAACACTCTTCGAAGTCGGCTTTGATTCCCCACGCGCTCTGGTAGCGCTCCTCGGCTGACTTGCTCAAAAGCTTCATTATAATTTCCGAGACCGGCTTTGGTATGTTCTCATCAACTTCATGTGGCGCGGGGGGCTGCCGGGACATATGTGAAAAAATCAGATCGATTGGGTCGGTGGCGTCGAAAGGGAGCCTACTGGTAAACATTTCGTATAGAGTGACGCCGAGCGAATAGAAATCGGTACGGTAATCCACCGAGCGATTCATTCTGCCGGTTTGCTCCGGAGAGATATAGGACAGGGTTCCTTCGAGGGTGGTCGGATTTATTGCCTGCGGGTTTTCAGAGGAGAGCCGGCTGGCAATCCCAAAGTCTATTATTTTGAGTTCTCCGGTCGACGAATTGAAGAGTATGTTGGATGGATTGATATCCTTATGGATTACATGTGCAGTATGGACTTTGCCTAGACAATCCGCAATTTTCGCCGCCACCTCGAGGAGGTCGGAAAAACTTAGTTTTCCAGAAGTAATATACGTGTGCAGCGATTTCCCTTCAAAATCTTCGAAGATGATGGCCGGCCTGTTTTTTAATTCCTCCATGCCCAGAGTGCGCACGATCTCATCCAGATCCAGCTCCCGGGTCACTTCGTACTCGTGTCTGAATCGACTTAGCTCTTCAGTTCGCGGGCGACCTTCCTTCAAAATCTTGACAACAACCTGACGACGATCATGAATACGCCATGCCCGATAGATTATGCTGTTTTCGGATTCATGTAATTTGGAGAGATTGCGAAATCCTGGTAAGCTTGAGGGCATGTGATCCTCCTTTGAGGAGAGGAATGGAAGGAGCATCGCTATGGTTGTAAAGCCGTTCAGCGCTGAAAGATTTCCTGTGCTGGAAGAGTATTGAGATAGAGTTGTGACGTACCAGCGGGATTGTGAACCGGAATTCAGAATGGAGCCACGATTGCCCTCTTTCGTTTCCGTTCGAAACTTTGCTTTCGGCTTTCACATCACCGTCCGTATCTGAAAGGCCGCCCAAGCGCCAAACTATGCTCCGGAGCATGTTCGGAACAGGATCCAAAGCTGCTGGTGAATTTCGAATACCCGCTTCGGCACTTTCATCGAAGCAATTCCCAGGTTCGGACTTTTGAGATCGGCCTCATCCTGGACGATATGTTGACAGTATAATATCAACGGACCAATTTAAAAAGAAATTTCACTCCAATTTAGTTGCGGTGTACCTGAAATGAAGCCAAATTGGAGCGATCGGATTACCGGGACCACTACAGCAGGGCATTTTTTAAGGGATTGAAATGAGGCGGCCTTTAAATTTCCTTGCTTTCCGATTGGCGGTAACTATATTGGGTTTCAATAGTTGCCTTTCCAAAGGTGCAATTGTTCAGCGTCCAATCCTGCACACGGTGATTACGAAATAACCTCGGACCCCAATCTGCGCGCACCGTTGTCGCTTGTTTGGGTTGTTTTCGACTGTTAATCGAAAGTTCTATGGTCGGTCGAATGCGGTAAGAGCAGAGTTTTATCTGTCGGCACTTGCTGAATTCTATGGCACATATTTTTTGGAGCGTCAACCTTTGCGAAAAGGAGGCAGACAATGGAAGAGAAGCGATCAAGCATTGGCGTAACACTCCTGAGAATGCGGATGCAGGCATGGAGCTTTTCGCTGGGCACGGTTGCCTCACTTTGGGAAACTACGGAAAAATTCATCGACGAGGTCCTTGCAAAGAACAGCTGGTGTCCGGGTGTGGTCAAGTTTGCAGGTAGATGGGCCGAGGGGAGCAAAAAGGTCTGCCATGCACTCAAAGAGACTATGAATCAGGAGTTCAAGACACTCGAAGAGCACCTGAGCGGAAAAGAGAAGGTGGAAGAGAAAGTTAATAATCCCCTTCCGCCCTCCAGCCATTAGGGTCAAGAGAGCAAGAGCGTGAGACCGAGCGGTTTCGGCAGCTAGTCCATAACGCCGACAGGTTCTGCAGAACCTGTCGGCGTTGTTCCTCTTTCCGCCTGTCGAGCCACTTTGGGTCTCAGGTCTTTATATTCAATTTATATTGATTAATAATGTTCGTCGTACTATCCGGAACGAAAATCTGGCCGTTCGCTGCATAGATGAAGAAAGGGCACCACGTTCCCCCCTCTTCCGGAAGCTTGTAGAAGATCCGCATCCCGGTAATGTACTCCAGGCAATCTTCAACTTTGTTCGTATCAATTTTGAAGACCTTCAGAACGCGGTTTACCGGATCGCTTACGATGAGGTAATCGTTATCGATAGCAACGCTCGTCGGCATCATGAAACATCTCGGATCGTCTGTTAAAGGATTGTCGCAATGTCCCGCCCTGCCGTAAGTCCAGAGGGGAGTTCCTTCGGAATCGAAGAGCCGGATGGCCGAATTGTACTGGTCCGCTACGAAAACACGGTTCGCGCGGTCAATCGCGACATCGACAGGCGTAAAGTGCACTGCTGTCTTTCTGAACTGATAGTAACTGAATGTCTTACGAAAGACAGCCTGGCCGGTTTGCAGCAGCTGCCACTTGGAAATCCGCCCGTTCAAGGAATCGGCAATGAATATCTCCCCTTCGGGGTTCACGGCGAGGCCGGCCGGCCCGCGCAACCCGCCGACTCCGAACGCCCCCAGCATAAATCCCGAGTCGAATTTCCCGGGAATTCCGAACGGCAGCCCGTATAACACAAGTTGGCCAAACGGGTTGAACTGGTACATGAGGATAGTTGACCAGAGGAAGTTGCTGGCAAAAAGTATCGGGGTCCCCGGACAGAGTTGTCCCAGCAGCGGTTCAGGCGGATGATAGGCAGCCAGGCATAAATTTCCGGAGACTTCCATCCCCCACATCGTATTGGGCACCTCCTTGGCCTGATCCGAAAATGATTTGATGGTCCAGTTTCCAGCATCGGTCAGATAAACCCTCCCGTCCACTTTCTTGTCCAGATGTGCGGCAAAACCCTTAAATAGAAGGTTGTACAGCGATTTATACTGCCAGGTTACGGCCTTGCTCAGGAGCTCAAATGCCCTCTGCGCCGGATTATATTTCATGTGAAGCGGTAGTGTAGGTGACAGGGTCTCGGGTTTTTGCCCACCTTTCTTGTTCATTCCGACAACCGCGGCAACCGCGTTGAACTGGGACTCCCTGGCTTTTTGCCAGAATTTGTCTCGCCTGGATCCAAGGCCTTTTATCAGTTCCGCTTTCGCCGATCCTTTCTTTTCGTCCATCTTGATTCTGACCTTGCAGATCCTTGAGATCCATGGCTCCGTGATGAAGTAATCATCCTCTTCGGTGCCCTTGCAGACCTGATAGGGATCTAGCAGAATCCAGTTGCTGAAAAATGAGAAAAGGAAGTCGGAGATCGAGCCCAGCTCCAGGGAAAGTGAATTCCAGTGAGGGGATGTGAAGCGAAGCAAGGCGCGTTCCGTTTTCTCGAGCGGGTAGATTGAAATGCTGTTGATGGCCTGGTCCGGGACAAAGACATGGTCGCCGGCTACGCTTACCCCTCGCATGACATCGAGCTTCCCGAGACCGCTCGGGTCGCCGAGGCTGCGAAAAACGGATGCTTCCTGATCGGAGTGGAGAACCCCGTCCTTATCGATTGTGCTGTTTGATTTGAACTTCAGGATCTCGTAGCGGCCCGTATTGGCCAGGTAAACGTACCCGTTCTTGTCCGAACTCATTCCCTGGGGCCATTGGAGCACGCGGGGTTCCTGCTTGCCCTTGCACAGCACCTTACTGAACTGCCTCACGAACCGACCGTCGTCCGTGAACTTTACGCACCGCTGGCTTCCCCCGTCCTCGTCTTTTTCGGTTATCGCGTCATGGTAGAACTCGTCTGTCACCCAGATAAAGTTGTCCTGCTCTTCACTCACTATCGTGATTCCGTTTGGCACCATTAACGGCGAAAACCTGGCGGACCAGCCAGCTTCCTCAGACCCTTCATCGGGCACGTCAGCGTTGAAACCAAAGGATTTCTCGTGGACTGGAGCGATTTCTTTACCCGTGCCGTCTTTTTCGCACTTGCCGTATCTGAAGATATCCACGCACCCAGAACCCGGGTCGGTTACGTACATCCTGTAGTCGCGGGGGTGGTCGCACATGTGGAACGGAAGGATAAGCTTGTCGGAGTTTGATTTCCCAACGCGCTCTTTTCTATCCGTCAGCACATATTTCCGATGTTCGAGCTGATAGTCGAAGATGAGGATCTGGCTGTTGCCGGTATCGGTGACCCACACGCGCTTGAACTTGTCCACCAGGATGCTGACCGGAGTGTTGAACGTAAAATTCTCAGGGACTTTCATTCCCCCACTGCTCTCCTGTACCTTCGTGGGCATGTCGGGGTCCCCTCGCCTTCCAATCGATCGGACAAACTCCAACGAGCCTTTAGAGTCATTCATGTCATTCTCCTTGTTCAGCTCACATCTTCATGAAAAATGGAACAAACAGGAATAATGCACCAACTTCAGTGCCAAGCATCCCAACCGCATTTTGGGGTCGGGTCTTTTCCGACGTCGAGCACCAGTTGTTCTTTGCCAGTACCTCGTTAACGACTTTCTCCGTTCTGTCGAAAAGATCCGCGGCCATACCAATTGTGAAGTTGCACACGTGTTTCTGATCATAGCCACGACCGGGCACGGTCGATCTTCTTCCAATATCCTTTCCGGGAATTAAGACTCCATAACGTACCTACCGGGGGCTTTTCCAAGCGGGGGGTATTTGGGATGACCTTCAGGGGCGGGCACCACTGGGCCACACCCCCCGGAGAGCCACTCCACCCACTCGGGCCACCAGGAACCTTGCTTTTCCTCTTGCGAGAAAACCCATTGGTCCAGGTCTTTTCCGCCGGCATCGCCCGAAATGAACTTTTTGCGGTTGCGAGGCGACGGCGGGTTTACAAAACCGGTCACATGGCCCTCGCGCACCAGTGTATAACGGATAGGAGCGTTTACAAGACTGCAGATCTTAAAAGTCCCCTTCCAGGGTGAGAGATGGTCCTGCTCGGCCCCGACAGCATAGAGGGGCTGGCGTATACGGCGCAGGTCCAATGGTTTGTTTGCGAGAATGATTTTGTCCTTTTGGACTAGATTGTTTTGCAGGTACAATTGGTTCAGGAGGAAAGAACACGCTGATGCGGGAATACGCGTGTGATCGTTGTGCCAGAAGAGAAACTCCGATTTCGGGGGTTTCTCTCCCTGGAGATAATTGTGAGCGAAGTATCGCCAGACAAGGATTTCCGGTCTCAGAAGGCGCACGGCATTTGCCAGGTAGGCCGGATGCAGATAGCCGTCCTTCTTCATCAGTTCTTCAAGAAACGCAATGGAATTCTCGGTAAGGTAGACGCCGATCTCCCCCGGTTCGGAAAAGTCCACCACAGTGGCAAGCAGGGTCCAGTGTTTTATCGGAATCGAATCCACCCCCTTGTAGCCGAAATTTAGCCATGCCATCAACGCAGCCAGAACTGCACCGCCTACGCAGTAACCGACGGCATGGACTTGTTGGACCCCGCAAATATCGCGGGCTGCTTCAATACCTGCCAGGGCCCCCCGAAACATGTAGTCATCGAAACCTACGTTGCGCATGTCTGGCCCGGGATTTTTCCAGCTTATCATGAAGACTGTAAATCCAGCGCCGACTAAGTACCTGATCATGCTATTTTCTGCGGTCAGATCGACAATGTAGTATTTATTGATCCATGCCTGAACAAAAACGATCGGAACCGAATGTACCTCTTTTGTAGTGGGAGAATACTGGATAAGTTCCATCAGATCATTGCGGAAGACCACAAATCCCGGTGTGTTGGCCAGATCCCTGCCAACCTCGAGCGCTTCCGGATCGGTGATCTGAATGAGATGATCTCCCCGGGCTAGATCTTCTAACAGGTTCCCGATCCCGGTGAGCAGACTCATACCGTTGCTGTCCAAGAACTTTTCCACCGCAACAGGGTTCGTCCAGAAATAGTTCGAAGGAGAGATGGCATGGGTGATCTGGTTTGCCAGAAAAGACAGGATCTGCCGTTCCCTTCCTTCAATGCCTTCAATTCTGCGTATATATTCTTTCGACCATCTCCCGTACGCGGCCTGGAATTCAGAACCCAGTTTCGAACAGGCCCTGGTCATGTTGAGCAAGCCTGCCTTCCAGTGTGGGTAACTTTGATCGGCAGAGAATGTGAGAGATCCATCCTTATCAAAGGAGGTGAGATCTGAGTTCATGTCCATCACGAGTTCGAGCAGCTTCTCCGGCTCTTTGAGCCAAGCTTTATGGACCTTCAATAGAGAAGGAAGTATTCCAAGAGGATCTAAGAAAGCTCCAGGCTGGATCATGAACCAGAACCTCTGAGATAGTGTATAATGTCGCCGATTGTAGAGTCTCCCTGTACAAGATCCAAAGGTATACTCGTCTTGAATGTCTCTTCCAGGAACATTTGAAGCGTAACCGAGTGTAAGGAGTCCCAAGTGGGGATATCGGCGATGGTTGTCTCCAAAACAATCTGACGGCCTGCTCCGGGCATGATTTCCTGAATACCATCTTTCAGTTTAGCCAGAATTTCGTGCATGGAATTTCCTCCTCGGTGTTGAGTGGGTTAAAGGCTTGACTGACTCTAAAAGACTTTCGCACATTAATGGCGAGAGTGACGAAATACATGACATTTTCCGAATCGAGATACGATGGAGAGCAGGAAAATACTTTCAGGAAGACAGTCCTATAATAGATTCAATGTACTGATTTGGCAATATGTCCGAAAATTGTATCCCGTCTGGCATCAAGTGTGGGTTTTCTCACCGACTCTTTGTATCTGCCAGGATAATAGCAATGCAGGACTTGTTTGGGCTCGCCCGGTTCCAGAGTAATCATCTGCCCACGTGCGGCAAGCTCGCATATTTCTCTTATTGCCGTTTCAGCTACAGGAGGCGCTCAGCTCCATTTCCGCAGGTTCAAAATACCAGGCCATTTCGATAAGAGTCTCTCCTGCGCCCACGTTATTTAGAAGCGAGTGGCCGTTGCCTGCAGCCGGCTGACGGATTTTTTCGATCCATTCCTCATCCCATCCAAGGTCATGGCCGATGACCGTAGCGCGCCGCCTGCCATTCCAGTTTGCAGGCACAATTTCTCTGCGCGGGTTGATGTTGTTGCTGACCCAATCTACGATATCCTTAGGTTTTGCGCCGGGTTCGAATATTTCCTTTATCCCTATCTCTTTGAATTTAGGGATTTCCTCGGGAGGGATTATGCCTCCACCCACTACCGGTATATCCTCCGCGTTGCTCTCCCTCAGAAGCTCAAGGACCCTGGGGAAGGAATATCTGTACACGGTCGAGAGGGTGCTTAACCCGATCAGGTCCACGTCTTCCTGGACGGCGGCGCTTACGATCTGCTCCGGCGTCTGACGGCATCCGATGTAGACGACCTCGAAGCCCGCATCACAAAATGCGAGGGCTAACAGTCGGGCGCCGAAGTCGTGGCCGTCCAGCCCAATCTTGGCAACTAATGCACGAAGTTTCCTCGCTGTTTTCATGAAACTACCTCCTTAATGTATCTGAAGAGAGTTCGGTCGCCCTGCATAGAGTGTCTTTATAAGGGCGGTCATGACGTCTTTTCCCCAGTGCTGCGGGCCTCACATCTGCGCCTCGAATGCCCATCGTTTTTTAATCCCTCACTTTGTCGCGCTTTTCCTTAAAACGGTTGATGCGTTGGACCTGCATTCGTTCGATCTCGATCTATCTTGAAGACTAATTCGGGTAAACGTCACACGAATTTGGCTGTTTTGTAGCACGCACCGGGTTGAAAAAAGGTTACCCGGAGGAGCTTGACAGGGGGCAGTGAATTGCTGGCCAATATATTGAATATAAATCGAAACCGACTTGTGAGCTCAACGATCGGGGATCACGATTTTCCACTAAAAATTCTCGGGGGTTGAGAAAATGACTTAATCAAGTAACAAGAGGCACTGATGAGGGGAACTCGTTTAAGACAGGTTATTGATGTTCCATAATTTTTTTGTGGATGGATACCGTCAGCCTGCAGGGCTCAGCTCCAACCTGGTCTTCCAAGGCACTTTTGCACTCTTCGTACACTTTTAAGGCTTCGGCCCGCATCCCGCGGTTCGAGTAAATCAGCATGAGTTTCTGGTATACTTCTTCGCGCGCGGGATCTGTTTTTATAATCAACTTATAACACTCGATGGCCTTTTTCGAACTGCCCTGCCTCTCATACAGCTCGGCCGCCCGGTAAAGAAGATCAATGTAAATGGTGCGCAGTTCGTTCCTTTTCGGCTCGGCCCAGGGGACATAAAGGTCCTCTGAAAGGAAATCGCCCCGGTACAGTTCAATGCATGACCTGTAGCAAAGCATGGCTCGCCTGGTATCTCCCGCATCCTCGGCTTTTTCACCCCGGTGACGCAGAATCAGAAATTCGTCCAGGTCCACCTGACACAAATCCTTTCTGAGAGACACAAGGTTCTCCTTAAAAACCACATAAGAAGAGCCCAGAGCCTTATCCATGGAGGGTTCCAGTGTTTTACGCAGTCGATGCAAAAGCACCTTGAAATTGCTATCGGCTGAGATTGGTGATATCTCCGGCCAAAGATCCTCAATCAGAACGTCTTTGGGCACACCTTTAGCCCCTCGGGTTATGATTGCCTTGAGCAGCAATTTGCGCTGCTTTGCCTTCCATTCCTGCTCACCGATAAGCGCTTCACCCCGGAAAACCTGAAAATTCCCGAAAGTCTTGATTTGAATTCGTGGGATACCGGGACCCGACGTTCTCTGCTGCTCGTCTGCCTGACCATCCACAGGTTCGGGATCGTGGCCTTCGGTTTCAGTAATGTGGTCCGGTTCTCGTACTTTGCTCAATTGGCGGTCTTTTTCGGCAAGAGTACGTAGAAATGAACTTTCAGAATTGAGCATGCGCTGAGTGAGGCCTTGCGCGATGGCATACGCGACTGAAGGCCGCCTGATGAGAAGCGCTTCAAAATCATCTCTTTTCAATTCCAGCAACTTCACCAGGGTCAAAGTCCTCACGGTCGCAGACCTCACTCCCGATGGGTTGAAAAAACACATTTCGCCGACATATTCTCCGGCCGGACAGACCCTCAGAAGGTGCTCCTCAGGACTACCGAGAGCCTTAACGGCTTCGAGTTGGCCATCGATAATGATGTACAAGCTGTCTCCAAAGTCCCCTTCATGAAAAAGCACGGTATTCGCCGGATATTCGACCTCTCTGGCGATCTCGGCCAGGAAATTGATTTCTTTCTTTTTAAGCGAAGCAAAAAGAGGGACTGTCCTAAGCAGTTCTATCATTTCTGCCGCCTTAGAATGATTTTTGTGGAAAAACCGCCAGAAACATCCGTGAATAGGAATTTAAGTCATAGTTACTTTAGGGCAATACCGGTTGGCAACCGAAGTTACCATTCTTCCAGATCCGATAATCATCAAAGCTCTTGCAACTCTCCAGGAAATTATAAACCAGAACGATCCAATTCTCAATATTCCCGCATCATAGTTGGCCGTTGCCGCTCGGACATCCCTCGTCGAAAGTAACCTTCGGGTAACCACTGTGTACTATAAAGCAGCCAAATTCGTAAGAGCGTCGTGTAGCAGGGTGAGTTTTTGGGTGGATGTTTTCAACTGATATAGAGAGGTGACACTCATGGGAAAGTACCTCAACCAACTGACGCTAAAAATCCGGGAAGGCGAGTATGATGAACATCTTGAGGAGCCGTTCAACGTGACCCTGGTGACGGCGCTTCTGGTTTTTCTTGCTGCTTTTTGCATTATGCTCCAGTTGGGATGTTTTGAATACTATTCCGACGCGTTGAAACCAGCCCCTGGCATCGAATGGCCGGTTTTCCCGAATTGATCGCTTGCCCTTCTGATGCCTGCGCAGAGTCAGTGTAGGCACTGAGAGCAAGAATATGTAGCGACCGCCGGCTACGATTCCTTGAGGAGGAGTTAATGAATTTCTATAAGATCAGCCGATTGATTAGCCTTCACGAAAAGGCTGAACAGCATTCAAATGAATACAAAAGACTCTTGAGGAGCTGCAGCGCTAGATCGAAAGCTCTCTGGCATCTGCATAAAGCGATGGAGCTTCGTTACCAGATTTCGGGCCTTATCAGGGATTTTGCTCTGCTGCGACCTGACCCTGAAAAGGGTCTCCCAGATTCCGACTTTCCCGCAAGTCAGAGCTAAGGAATCGTAAGTGGGTTGATGTGAAACTGGCACGGTTCACGATGCTCACCTGTGGTTCTTGCAAACCGGTCGGGTCAGATTCCAGGCAACCAAGTTGACGGATTCCTTAATCCGTGAGTTTACGTATATCGGGTGCGACATTTAGCGTTACCTCCCGGCAAAGCAGCAAACGAGGTCCTGATGAATAGAGAAGCCCCCACATTAGTAGTATTGATTGCGGATGACGACGAAGACGATTGTCATCTTGTGGAATCAGCTTTTCAGGAGATTGGCACTGCCCATGATTTGTGCTTTGTAGGTGATGGACAGCAACTCTTGGATTATCTGTACAACGAGGGGGAATTTACGGACCTTGAAAAGTATTCCAAGCCCAACCTGGTCCTCCTCGATCTTAACTTACCGCGAATGAATGGCCATGAAGCCCTGGCAAGAATAAAATCCGATCCGCAACTGAAGGACATCCCCGTATTGATCCTAACCACCTCCAAAGAGGAGTGTGACATAACCTTGAGCAAGCTGACCGGTGCATCCTCCTTTCTGGCAAAACCGGAGGCGTTTGAGGATTTGATTGATATGCTGTCGAAGTTCTGCGTTGCAATCCTACATAATCAGGATGTTCCCTTTCAAGTGATTGGATGCTGACCTAACAACTCAACTCGAAAGAGTTTAGGTAAACGCATTACGGAGAACCCATAAATGACGCAAAACACGCCTGTAAATGCGAAGCAGGCGAACTGGCGATGACCAAGGAATTTACTATTTATACAAGATAATTGAATGGGCCTTCTGGGCATTTCAGGAGCTTTTGGAGGGTGAATCCAGGCTCCAAAAAAAAATCTTCGGATGGGATTTTCCCTGAGATACAGTCCAGAAGCTCCGCCAACCTTCATGAGGTTAAGTTGCGTTGTAACCTTTGAGAAACCTTCTTATGATATAAGCCAATCATACATTTTTAAGAACTTCAGTCTGGAGTAAGCCATGAAGTGGACTTTCCAGAAAGTGCCGATGTGAAGCCTCCAAGGGGAATCTTAGGTATCCCTTGGGGGGTTCTTTCGCCTTTTTCCTCCATAGAACTTTTCTCTACGTGAAGGTGCGCATTTCCAGGTGACGGCACGAAAAACCTTGTTCAAGGAGGAATTTGATATGAGACTTGAAGAGATTAAAGATACGATTATGAGTATGGATAGAAGCGAACAGAAGCGTTTGATCATGGAGGTGATTCCGCATGTGTGGGAGGGGGCGTCTGATGACGCATCCTGCGCTCTCAAACTAAAGGAATTGGTGGATAGAGACATTACCCGGCTCTACGACGAAACGTTCTCTTTATGAGAGCATATCTATGGCCAATGACCAATGTGAAGCCTCCAAGGGGAATTTTTGGTATCCCTTTGGAGGCATTTTCGCTTTTTTACTCCACAGAACTTTTATCTAAGTGAGAGTCCACATGAACCGGACGTAAAACTACCCCATTAGCTCCTTTCTTTGGGAAAAGGCTAGGAATGCGGCACTTATAGTATTGCTCATGAGACTGCAGGTTATCCCAATGAGGCGATTATGCTCTACTGATTGCCTAGAAAATGCCGTTTTCATGTTTCGCGGGTGAGGCAAGCATCATGAAAAATTGCGGTATGATCCATGTACTTCAGGGATTCGAAGCTCTGCCTCCGGTCTAAGCATCTCGAATCTACGGCCAGGCCTGACAAGGCTTAAGCCCGTAGCCCGATGAATTACTCCGAGGCCGGGCGCCGGACCCATGTTTTGGGGGGACGAGCCATTTTGTCCAAGAGTGAGGAGATGAAGGTATGGAGAGCAAGATCGTCTATTTCGAAGAGAGAAAACCGGAAAACACGGATGTAACCTTCAGTCTTGTTCAGGAGAAATTGAAGACTGCAGGGATAAAGAAGCTGGTGATAGCTTCAACAACCGGCGCCACGGCAGGGAAAGCCATGGATTTCTTCAAGGACTCGAGCGTAAAGCTTATCGTTGTGCCTCATCAGTTCGATTTCCGAAGGAAAGTGAATCCGTTTCCACCTGAACTGATAAGGTCCCTAAGAGACTCAGGCCACGAAGTCCATTTCGGCACCATGCTATTCCACACCAACTGCCTATACGAATCGAGTGTGCCGATCGTCATGGGAAACCTGCTTCGCTGTTTCAGCCAGGGGGTCAAGGTATGTTTTGAAATAGTTCTCATGGTAACCGATGCAGGTCACGCGGCATCCGGAGAAAAACTGATCGCCATAGCCGGGACTGCGAGAGGTGCGGATACGGCACTGGTCATGCAGGCAGCCTCTTCTCAACATCTCAAGAGGCTTCGTGTCCACGAGATCATCTGTAAGCCTCTCAATCCGCTGAACATACACGAGGTCCTGGAGGAGGAAGCTTCCCTGGGAAGATTCCAGGATTATTCATCCGAATGACTGATTCCAGAAGTAACAACCTCGCAAGTTGACGAGGCCCATCCCATCAATATAAAATAGTGACCAAGAATAAATCGTGGGCCAGTGCCGCAGGGCCCCCGGTTTTACGGAAAATGCCGCCCAGTGATGAAAGAAGGAGACAAGTGATGCGATACGTCACACTCGGGAAAACTGGGCTCGAAATCTCGGAGGTGGGCTTTGGGTGTATTCCCATCATCCGTCTTTCGACCGCCGAGGCAGTTGTGGTCCTCAGGCGTGCCTATGACAGGGGGATAACCCTATTCGACACGGCCAATATGTATCTCGACAGTGAGGAGAAAATAGGACTGGCTTTTGACGGCATGCGAAGCCGTCTGGTTCTTGCCACTAAAACGTTGAAGCGCGACCGGGCGGCTGCCGAGGCAGATATCGATCTCAGCCTGCGGCGCCTGCGCACTGATTACATTGACCTTTTTCAGATTCATCAACTGTCGCTGGAATCCGATTACCAGGTGGCAACGGGGCCGGACGGGGTACTGGAGGCAATTTTCCGGGCAAAGCAGGCCGGCAAGATCCGGCACATCGGCGTGACTTCCCACAGCATCGAGATGGCCGTGCAGCTGGTCACGACCGGGCTTTTCAGCACCGTTCAATTCCCCTTCAACTTCATAGAGTCCAAACCCGTCGATGAACTCCATCCGGCCGCCAGGCAAAAGGAAATGGGCATTATCGCTATGAAACCGTTCGCTGGAGGGGTACTGGATAGCGCAGAGCTTTGCTTCAAGTTCCTTCGCCAGTTCACTGACGTCATCCCGCTGCCGGGGTTCGATGCCGTCGGGCAGGTGGATCAGCTTGTAGCCATTTACGAGACTGAAAACGTTGTCTTCCCTGAAGACCTAGCCGCGATGGAAAGGTACCGAACGGAGCTGGGGCAGCAGTTTTGCCGCCGGTGCGAGTACTGCCAGCCCTGTGAACAGGGGGTTATGATCACATCTGCGATGGGCTACCCGATAGTTGCCCGCAGGATGTCCGACGCCAAGGCAGCAGGGTTCGCGGTAAATATAATGGAATCCGTAAGAAATTGCACTGAATGCGGGGAGTGCATGAAACGCTGCCCTTACAGCCTGCCTATTCCCGAGATGCTAAAAAAGCACCTGGCCCTTTACGAACAACATGCAGCAGGGGTTTGATGCTCCGATCGAAAGACAATCGTATGTCAAGGGCAATGCGGCTCTCATCGCTGCAACCCGCAAGCGAATGGGAAAGTGGCGCCGGTATATCAAAGTAGAGGGGGCATCCTATGGATCAACAGGATAGAATCGTCCTGGAGGTTTTTTCCGATTACATCTGACCCTGGTGCTATTTCATCGCCGGGCGCGTTGAAAGGCTAAAAAAAGAGTACGACATCGGAGTCAAGTGGATTGCCTTTCCCCTGCATCCGGAGACGCCGGAAGAGGGCCGTTCGCTGGAGGATCTTTTCGCCGGACGGGGAATCGACATTGCCGAGTCCATGGAGAGGCTGCAAAGAGTAGCTTACGAGTGCAATCTGCCATGGGGCGCACGCACCAGGACTTACAACAGCCGCCGGGCACAGGAATTGGGAAAATGGGCTGAATCGGTGGACAAAGGAGATGAGTACCACATGGTCCTTTTCAAGGCTTACTTCGCTGACGGGCTGAACATAGGTAAGGTTTCTGTCCTGGCAGAGTTGGCCGAGCCGCTTGGCCTTGATCGTCGAAAAGCGGATGAGATCTTGAGCCAGGGGACCTTCAAGGATGAAGTGGACCGTGACTGGGAATATTCCCGAGTCTGCGGGATTACAGCAGTCCCGACGTTTCTGGTCAGAGGCCGAGTCGCGGTCGGCGCTCAGCCTTACGACGTGCTGAGCGAGTTAGTCAGGGCCGCAGGAGCGAAGGTGCAGAGACAATCTCACCGATCTTGACAAATCGGATAGCCGAAAAGATCAAAATTAAGATTACCAGATCATACGGAGGGAACCTGGCAATTCAGCACAGTGGCAAGATTTCTGAACTTTCGCTGGTCCTGAGATGGTGGCACTTTCGGCGATCTATTACGTACAGCGGCAAGGGTATGCTAAGTCTCGGAATGTTTTTCATGCCTCAGTATCGGTAACCGCAGGAAGCCGCTCGAATTCCCCTATTCCCTCCGTTCCCATCCATAGCAGCAGGGATGAGCTTGGAGTAGCCCTGAGTAAAATCTATCTGCTTTGATTCCTGAATATCCCCTGATTGATTGGACCGTCCAGAATTCCATTATTGAATGAATCTTCGTCTTACTCAAAATAAGCACCATACTTAATGTCTCTGGATTACAATACTCAAGTGGCTAGTGACATTTTTGCACAGCGTGATTCAGTGCTCAATCACACCATCCCAAGATGTGAAATTCTGCACTAACTTATTGCATGTTGCACATTGTTACACTTTATTCTTGCTCTTCGTCAAAGTTCTCGCGGCGAGTACAAGAATTTCCCTGTCGAATTCTTTAAGTATGGTTCATTTCTTGAACAACATTACACTATTGAATGAATCTCTTCATCTTAGACAAAACAGGTACTGCAGTTAGTATCCAGAGATGACAATACCCAAGTGGTTTGTAGGCATCTTTGCACAATGTGCATTAAGGCTAACCATTCGATTCCGCTATGTGAAACCCTGCGCTCGCTTATTACATTTTGCACAATTGTGCATTTATTTCTTGACAGACAATCCCAAACAAATGAGCATGTCATTACATACGTTGTTCCTTTCTCGCAGGCAGGGTCAAGAGCAGTCGCTTGTAATTCCAAACTGCCGGCGGCCCGGGCGTCGCGGAAGGACAACCTACGGAATGATGCTGCGTTTAGCGGTACACCTCCCTGTGATCGCTCATGTGCCGTAACCGGCGCGCCGCGCCGGGCATCATCCCGGGACCTAAACCACTCGCGCACCGAAAAGAGGCGGACGATGAAGATGGAGACACAGATCGCAGCAAAAACAACAGCAGGGGTTCCCAAGGCCGTATCGACCGCACCAAAAGAGAAGGACGAGATCGCGGCCATCGCGAAGAAGTGGAAGAAGAAGCGTGGCAGCCTGATTATGGCGCTTCACGATCTACAAGGCCGGATGGGTTTTGTGCCGCGCGAGGCGGCGATGAAGATGGGCCATGAGATGGGCGTGCCGTTGGCGCACACCTATGAGGTCGTCACGTTCTACAACTACTTCAAGCTCGAAGCGCCGGGCAAGTACATTATCTCTGTCTGTACCGGTACCGCCTGTCACATCAAAAGTTCTGCCGAAATTCTCGCGGGACTGGAAAAAGAACTGAAAATCCACGAGGGCCAGAGCACCCCAGACAAGGAGTACCACCTGCAATGCGTCCGCTGCCTAGGCTGCTGCGGTCTCGCGCCTCTCGTTTCAGTCAACGGCAAAGTCTACGGCAAGTTGAAGTCCACTGATAGCTGCTATGTCATCGAGCGCGTTCAGCAAGACCAGCCGGTGATGGCTACCGCCCCACAGGAAGCCGCTGCCGAATAAGCCATTCACAAGCAGACCACTTTCCAATCGACCGCAGAGGAACTTTATGAAACCTGAAGAACTCGAAGTAAAGTCTGCTGAGATAAACGCTAAGCAGCAGGCTTTTGATGTGCGCCTGATCTGCTGTTCGAGCACAGGCTGCCAGTCGTCCGGAGCCGGGGCCATCATCGACGGGCTCAAGGCGGAAGTCAAGGCCAGGCAGCTCGACGCGAGAGTCCAGGTGAGCGGCACCGGATGCATGGGGCTGTGCAGCAAGGGCCCACTGATCCGCATGACATCGAAGACGCAGAAGGACGTTCTCTTCTCCGACGTCAATCTGGAGGTGGGGGCCATTATCCTCGATCAGGTAGTTACCCCGGTTCTTGCCGGCCGGAAAATCGAGAAACCGGGCGGCTTTCTCGAAGCCCATACGCTGGATCTCGATTCGCCGTTCTTCACTATGCAGCACCGCGTGGTGCTCGGCAACAACGGCAGAACCGATCCGGAAGACCTCGGCGATTATATTGTGCACGGGGGCTATCAGGGGCTGCGCAAGGCGCTGACTATGAG
>Ga0326728_10002837_pt1 | contig 56324 bp, 44 predicted proteins | sample MB3enrmetagenome_FD_207602 | JGI IMG/M metagenome (GOLD analysis project Ga0326728, IMG submission 207602) | Lab enriched peat soil microbial communities from McLean, Ithaca, NY, United States - MB31MN | ecosystem: Environmental > Terrestrial > Soil > Wetlands > Peat | place: USA: New York... | reverse complement strand
AGATGCACCTGTATGTTCTTGTTCTTGTCGTTGCCGCCGCTGATGCGAAGCTCGTTGGTGGCCAGGATCTGCGGCTGATCGGCCAGCGCCGCCATCAGGTTCACCAGTTGATCGATGCCGCACACGAAGGCTACCTCGACGCTGACTTCGCCGTAGTCGCCGCTCATCACGGATTCGCCCATGCGCTCCACGCCGCGCACTTCGATTCCGTTGGCCTTGGCGATGAACTGCACCAGTTCGAGCAACTGGGCCTGCGCCTGCGCCTTGGTGTCGGCCTTGAGGACGCCCTTTTCGCGCGTGCCCAACTCGGCCTTCGCCTGGCGGAGCCGCTCTTCCTTTCCCGGAAGAGAGGCCGCTTTGACGCGCAACGATTGCAGCCGGTTCTCGGCGATGGGAATCGCTTCGGAGGCGGGAACCGTTCCCGCTTCGAAGCCGGCAAACAGGCCGAACCGCCAGGCCGCGGCGGGAATCAACAGCGCCGCGCCCGCCAGCAGCCACGCCCGCGAGCGGCGGTCCAGGTTCCCGATCGTCATGACTTCCCCCTGGCGGCGTGAATCTGGAACATCTCTCCGGCGCCCGTCGCCGCGTGCTGATCCATATCCATTTGCGAATTCCGGAACAGCGGCGAGGAGTCGAGAATCTTCAGCAGCGGCGCGGCCTGCGGCGCCTCCCCGTTGATCCGCGCCGAATCGCGCGTCAGCTCGATCGCGTTGGTCCACGCCGGCGGTTCCACCAGCCGGGTGAGCTCGTTGAGCGCGTCCAGATCGGCGCGGGTGCGTCCGCGGTATTGGTCGAGCAGCGCGGTGCGGGCGCGCGTTCGTTCGGTTTCCCGCTCCACCGCGGCGGCGCGCAAGGCGGCCGGTTGAATGCGCGCAATTTCGGCTTCCAGGGTCTTCAGATACCGGCGATCTTCGAACTTCGGCCACACGATCATGCCGATCAGCGCCACCAGCGACAGCCCGGCGAGCACCGCGGTGGGCACGAACATGGCGCGCGAGCTCGAGCGCCGGTACTCGCGGGGCAGGACGTTCGCCGCCGGCGCCAGCCGGGGACAGGCCCCTGCCAGCGCCGTGGCGTACGGCAGTGCGTTGCGGGATAAATCGTTCTCCACCGGATTGGCGGTGGGCCGGGGCAGCAATTCCTCGAGCGTCGATGGCTGGGTTTCCGGCGGCAGCCGCAGCTCGGCCAGAGCCAGCGCCGCGGCGCGTTCCGGCGGCATCTCGAACTCGGCGGAAAACACCGGCCGCGACGGGCTTTCGCCGTACACTTCCACTGCGCCCGCCGGCGTGCGGCCGAGCCCCACGAAGCCTTCCCCGTCGCGATGGCCGTTCAGGCGCACGGCGGTATGCACCGCGGCGGCGGAGAAGGTGAAACTGGAGACCACTACCCCCGCCGCCGTGAACAGCTCCACGTAGTGCTCGATCGCGGCGCGGCGCGCGATGCCCAGCAGCACAGCGCCCGAAGCGAGCGGGGACCACCCCCACACCACCTCGTCGTCGCCGTAGGGATGCAGGGTGTCGATTTGCAGCCGGATGGCGCTTTCCGTATCGCGGGCCGCCACCCCCGGCAGCGACAGTTGGCGGACAATCACTTCGCGGCGCGGCAACAGCACGGTGGCGCTCAGGTGGCTCGATCCGGCGGATTTCAAGAAGCGGCTGTATTCGCCGCCCCATTCCGCGGCGGGACGTCCGCCGAAGCCCTCGATCACGAGCCGTCCCAGCACCCGGACGCCCAGTGGCCGCACCCGCGCCACCACCACCTCCAGGTCCGTGGCGCCGATGACGATGCCCACGCCGGAGCCGAATTCGAGCAGCTTGCGCGCGTCTTTGGGAATTGCGAGTGGCATCGCGGTCAATCGCTCCACGCCGTGTCGTACCAGCGCAAAATGTGGATCGGGGCGTCATAGCCCGGCGGCATATACTTGACCATCGCCCCTACCGTGCGCCGCAGGTCGGAGAAGTGCCCGTCGTCCAGGCGCAGACGCGCGGTCGCCCGTATGGTGACGATGGAGTGGCCGCCCACGCGCAGCCTGCCGCCCGCCTCGCCCGCCATTGTCGTCACGTCCCCAAGCTGCTCCTGCAGAATGGGACCCGCGCTGCGGCGCGCCACCACCGCGGCAATCGCCCCAGGGTTCATTCCCACCGCGGCCAGCACCGCCGGCGACGCGGTGTTCACGTCTACCTGCGAACCGCGGCCGTAGACGGAAAGGCAGTCCACCAACCCCGGTCGGCGCGTCAGATGCATGCCGCCAGCCGCGTCTTGCTGCGGGCCGTAGGTTCCGTAAAACAGTTCGGGTGTTACGCCGGGCACGGACAACAACTCCTCAATCTCTTGTAAGGACGCGGCCGAGGGCGGAAAAGACGGTGCCTGGGTCAGGTCCGGCGGGCCGGCCGCGCCGGTGCGTGCCTGATCGATCGAGTGCGCCAGCGCGTCCGCCCGGCCTTCGTCCAGCCCCAGCGCCATTCCCAGCCGGGTGAGATCTTCGAGGCTGGCCCGGTTGACGTTCAGTTTGGCCGCCTCGGGAATGAATTCCACCCGCACGTCGCCGCTCGCGAAATGGTAGGTCACCTGAGTAGCGCCCTGCGGGATTGTGCTCGCGGCAGGGTTCTGGATGGCCCACAATACCTCGACCGCGGCGCGATCGATGCCCGCCGCAGCCAAGTAGTAGCTGCGCAAGCCGTCGAGCGCGGTGGACGTGCGTTCGGTTTCTCCGTGAATCGTGGTCGCCAGTGAAAACCCGATCGCCGCCAGCGCAGCCGAAAGCCAGAGCACCGCCAGCAGCGCGCTGCCGCGGCGCGCGCGCGGGTTCGGAGCCGCGACCGTCAGGGAGCGGTTGCCGACGACTGTACTCGTCCTCTTTCGTGCCGCGCCGCCCATTTTAGAAGTCCTCATAGTGGATCTGCCAGGAGCGGTGGATGCGGATCGGCGCCGTCACCGTGATTGGCTGCAGGTGCGAAGGGTCGGCTTCGAGCGGCGCCATTTCCACCCGAATCGCCACCGGCCAGCCGGTGCCCGTCGCGCTGGCCATCCATTGCGGCGGCAGGTATTGGGGTTGCCTCGGGGGCGCTGGCGGAGACACCAGATAAGCGAACCGGCAATAGGCGAGTTTGTCCGCCAGCACAAAAGACTTCGGACTGGCCACGGCGGGCATGAAATGCACCATCATTCCCGCCACCGGATCGGGCGTCATGTCGACGCACGCGCTGCCGGCGCCGATCCGCGTGTAGGGCGTCTCGTTCACCACCAGCCGCACTCCGGCGCCCTCCTCGCCCGGAATCACGAACATCTCGAGGATCTGCGCCGGGCCGCGCCAGCCTTGTTGCAACGAGAATGTGGAAACCAGCCGCATGGCCTGCGGCTCGGCCTGAAAAAAAACGAAATAGGAATTGGCCAGGTCCGGGCGTCCCATGCAAGGCGGCTGCACCGGAACGAGTCCTTCCAGTTCCTGGAGCAGAACTCGCTGCGCGCCGGCCACGCGCCGGTTGGCGAGCAGCTTCTCATCCGTTTTGTGCAACGCCTTCAAGGCCACCTCGAGCGAAAGCAGCATAGCCACCGAAAGCGCGCTCAGCAGCGTCACAGCGATCAGTACCTCGATCAGCGTCACGCCGGTTTGCCGGCTTCGCGCCGTCGTGCCTCGAACGGGCACAGATGGAACCCAGGGGGCAGTGTGGGGCAGCTTGATAAGCTGCGTGCCGATTGTCAATCGGCACGCGCAGCGATTGGCCGGGGCACCCCTTTGGGGTCGTGCGCAGGATGGCATCCTGCCCCACAGGCCGGGCCGCCTCATGGCGTCAGCACCCTGCGGCGCAGGCCTTCGATCCTAAAAGTCCGGCGCTGGTCGGCTGCCATCCACCATATTTCCAGCCGCACATGGTCGAGCGCGATGGCGCCCGGGGCCGGCACCGGCGGCTCCTCGAAGGGCGTTACCTGCGCCGCCCATCCCGCCACCAACCCGCCGGTCAAATCGGCGTCGAACGTGCCGCTCAGCGGCGCAGCGGGGTCCGCCAGGATGTCGTTCATTCGCAAGCGGCCCAACTGTGCCACGCGGTCGTAATCGCGCAGCCGCGCCGCGTTGCGTACCGAGCCGGAGATGGCCGCCAGCAGCCCCACCACGGCGATCGCCATGATGAGCGTGGCGACGATCATCTCGAGCAGTGTGAATCCGCGCGTGCGCCTCACTCTGTATTGACGGTTTCCACGCGCGGAAAGCCGGTCATGGGGTCCAATTGCACCCTGCGCCGGCCGCCGTGGCGGTTGGAATACTCGACGCCGATGGCCGGCGCCGTGCCGCCTGGGACAATCAGCATCTGCCAGTCGCCGCCCTCGGAGCCGTTGCCCTCCGGCAGCACCTTGTCCATGGTGATGCCTTGCGGCACCTGAAATCGCCGCGCGAAGCCGTCGGCGCCGTCCGCGGAAATGGTTCCGTCTTTGAGCGAGATCTCGACCACCACCGGGTGCTCGCTGCGTTCGGCGTGGGTCACCGCCGCGTTCAGGAAACTGGCGATGGCGTCTCCGGTGGAGGCCAGCCGCACGCTGTCCAGGCCGGCCGAAACCGAGGGAACCGAGATGCTCACCAGTATCCCGACGATGGCCACCACCACCAGCATCTCGATCAGCGTCACGCCCGCTGTAGGACAGACCATCGTTTTTCGTGGTCTGTCGACATCCGCTAACGTGCGAGGCCGTGACAGACGACATAAACCGATCGTCTGTCCCACCGCCGCCCTACTGGCTTTTCCAACTGACGATATCGGCATTGATTCCATCGCCGCCGGGTTGGCCATCGGCGCCGTAACTGATGATGTCCGGCTCATCGCCGTGGTCGCCGGGGAACTTGTACACCCAATCGTGGCCCCATGGATCTTTCGGGATCTCCTGCGGCATATACGGGCCGTTCCACTCGGGTGCGTCCGCCGGCTTCTCCCGCAGCGCCCGCAGGCCTTGCTCGGTGGTGGGAAAATTCCCGTTGTCCAGCTTGTAGGTGCCTAGCGCGCCCATGAAACCTTGTATCTGCGCGCGCGCCGCCGTGATCTTGGCCTTATCCACGTTGCTCCAGAGCCGCGGTCCGACCAGGGCCACGAACAGCCCGATGATCGTCACCACTACCAGCATTTCGATCAGGGTGACGCCGGCCGTGCCCCGCTTCCGCCTGTTCGCCGTCTGCTTCATTTCACACCGCCACATCGTTGATGCTCGTTATCGCGAGCAGCATGCTCAAAACCAAACCGCCGACCACTATGCCCATCACCAGAATCACCACTGGCTCGAAAATGCTGGTGAAGCGCCGGATGGCCGCCCGCGTCTCATTTTCGTAAATCTCGGCCATGCGGGCAAACATCTGGTCCAGCCGGCCGGTCTCCTCGCCCACCGTCAGCAGGTGCGCGGCCAGCGGCGGGAACACACCCGCCTTGCGCGTGGGCCCCGCGATGCCCTCGCCGCGCTTCACGCCGTTGGCCACGCCGACCAGCGAATTCGCGATCATCCGGTTGTTCAGCGTGGCCGCGCCGATCGCGATCGACTGCACCAGGGGAACCGAGTTTTCGAGCAGCGTGGCCATGGCGCGCGCGAACCGCGCCGTCTCCGCCTTGAGCAACGCCACGCCCAGCAGCGGCAGTTTCAGCCGCGCGCCGTCCCACCACAACCGCCCCGCCGCCGTGTGCGTGTAAACGCGCCACAAGATGGCTGCGGCCGCGAGGCCGCCCAGCGCATACCAGCCGTAAGCGTGGACCAGGTCGCTCGCTTCCAGCATGATCCGCGTCGGCGCCGGCATCTTCATGTGCCCGTCGGCGAAAATCACCGCGAAGCGCGGCACCACGAAGCTCAGCAGGATAAATACCGAGGCCGCGGCCACCGTCGCCAGCAGGGCCGGATAGATCATCGCCGAGACGATGAAGTTGCGCAGCTCGTCGCGCGAGCGCTCGAATTCGGCCAGCCTGGAAAAGATAACCGCCAGGGCGCCGGAGGCTTCGCCCGCCCGCACCATGTTGATGTAGAGGTCGGAGAAGTACTCACCATGCGTGGACAGGCTGTCGGCCAGCGTACGGCCGCCCTTTAGCACGCGCAGCACGTCCAGCACGATGAAGCGGAACTGCGCCCGGTCGGTGAGCTCGGCCGTGATCGAGAGCGCGCGGTCGAGCGGCACGCCCGCGTTCAGCAGCGTGGACAGCTCCTGGGTGAAGAAGAGCACGTCGGTGCGCCGGCGGCCGCCGAAGCTCGGCAGCTTGATTTCGATCGATGCGCTCTTGGGCGTCGCGCCCACATAAACCGGCGTCAGCCCCTGCTTGCGCAACTCGCGCGCAATCGCCTTCTCGTCGTTGCCGGACAGGCTCCCGGTGCGGATCTTCCCGTCCGAAGCCACCGCGCGAAAAAAAAACGTGGCCGCCATCAGCTCGCTTCCTCGTGGGGCAGGTTGGTAACCTGCGGACCGATTGCCAATCGGTCCGCGCGGTGGTTACCAACCACCGCGCAGGATGGCATCCTGCCCCACGGACGATGAGCCTTGAAAGGTTGCCGCACTAGAACTCCTGCGTGACGCGCATCACTTCGTCGACCGTGGTCACGCCGTCGCGGATCTTTTGCCAGCCATCCTCGCGCAGGTTGCGCATTCCGCTGCGCCGCGCCGCCTCTGTCAGCCGCGAAGCGTCGGCGTTTTCCATGATCAGCCGCCGGATCTCCTCGTTGAGCTGCATCATCTCGAAGATGCCCATGCGCGAAATGTAGCCTGTTCCGTTGCAGACCGGGCAACCCGCTCCTCGGTAGCTCCTCACGCGCGTGCCATCCGGCGCCACCGCCTCGCCCGCCGGCCGCTTGCAATCCTTGCAGATGACGCGCACCAGCCGCTGCGCCAGCACGGCCACCAGCGACGAAGTCAGCAGGTAGCTCTCGACCCCCATATCGGCCAGGCGCGTCACGGCGCTCGGCGCGTCGTTGGTGTGCAGCGTGGAAAACACCAGGTGGCCGGTCAGCGCCGCGCGGATGGCGATGTCGGCGGTTTCGCGGTCGCGGATTTCGCCCACCATGATCACGTCCGGGTCCTGCCGCACGATGTGCCGCAGCCCGGCGGCGAAGGTCAGCCCGATCTGCGGATTCACATGGATCTGGTTGATGCCGTCCATCTGGTATTCCACCGGGTCTTCGATCGTGATGATCTTCTTGTCGGGAAGGTTGATCCGTTTCAGAGCCGAATAGAGCGTGGTCGATTTCCCGCTGCCGGTCGGCCCGGTCACCAGGAAAATGCCGTGGGGCAGACTGGTGAAATGCTCCATCTGCTGCAGCATGCGGTCGTCGAAGCCCAGCCGGCGCAGGTCGAAAAAATCGCCCGCCGAACGGTCCAGCAGGCGCATCACCACGCTTTCGCCATACAGCGTCGGCAGCGTGGAAACGCGCAAGTCCACCTCGCGCCCCAGAATCTTGATCTTGATGCGGCCGTCCTGCGGCAGCCGCCGCTCCGCGATATTCAGCTTGGCCATCAGCTTGAGGCGGGAAATGATGGCGGCCTTCAGCTCGCGCGGCGGCGTTTCCTGGCTGGACAGCACGCCATCCACGCGGAAGCGCACGCGGAATTCCTTCTCGAACGGTTCGATGTGGATGTCGCTCGACCGCTTTTCGAGCGCATCGGCGATCATGGCGTTCACCAGGCGAATCACCGGCGCCTCGCTGGCCATGTCGCGCAAGTGCTCGAGATCGGCCAGCGCCTCCTCGTCTTCGCCGCCGCCGGACAGCACCTGGCGCTCGCCGTCGGCGTAGTGCCTGTCCACCGCGTCGAGGATTTCCTGCTCGGCCGCCAGCGCCGTCCGAATCTCCAGGCCCGAGAACGACCCGATCGCGGCCGCGGTTTCGAAATCCATCGGGTCGGCCATGGCGACCGTCAGCACGGAGCCGTTCAGCGCCACCGGAAACGCGCGCGATTGGCGCAGGAAACGGTACGACAGCCCTTCGATCTCCGGCGCCGAGGGCGGCGGCCCGTCAATCGTCACCAGCGGCACGTCCAACTGCTCGCTGAGCGCGGCCAGCACGTCGCGCTGCGCCACCAGCCCCATGTCCACCAGGATTTTGCCCAGCTTGTCGCCGCGCTCGCGTTGCAGTTCGAGCGCGCGCTCCAGCTCTTCGGCTTCGATCTTCCTGCGCTCCACCAGCATCTCGCCCAGCCGCTGAAAGCGCAGCACGCCCACCGGGGGCGCTGCGCCGGGCTGCGGTGCGAAGTGCTCGGGGGTCACTGATTGGTCACCGTGGCTTCGATCTGCGCGCCGTTCAGAATCGCGCGCCGCGTGCCCTTCACCACCATCTGGCCGGGCAGGCCGCTGGTGTCTTCATAGGGCAAATAAACGAAATTCACCGCCACCACAATCTGCTGGTCGTCCGGCACCGCCGCCAGATCCTTGGCGGCCGATTGCAGCATGGAGTTCATCAGCCGCTCCACCGCCGGAAGGCGGTCCAGCTTGCGCTGCCGCACCTTGGCCTTATCCTGTTCGCCGATGTTGGGCTGGAACGGGTTCAACCCGGGCGTCAGGATGGGGCTCAACTCGGTGGTGAACACCGCGCCGAAGCCCTCCAGGTAAATGCCGCGCGTGTTGCCCAGCACGTCGATCGGGTCGGTCACCGCGAACATGCGGAGATTGCGGTCGAAGCCTCGAGCGAGCGCCGCCAGAGAGGCTAGCGTCACGCGCGCGGGGACCGCTTGCAGCGCGGCGCTCACGCGGGCCTTGGCCGAAACCGGCCGCGCCACCTGCGCCGAAAGCGGCGCCAAAACCAGCAGGATGGCAAGCGCGGGTCTCATTTCGCCTCCAAGGCGGGCTGCCGCGGCGGGCCGTATTCGGCCGCCGACATGTATAGGGCGTGCTGACGCCGGTTATCGACTTCGAGCTCGGCCGCCACCATCAGCAACCTCTGCCGCTCGGCAGCCACCTCGTCTTTAAGCTGCTGGGTGCGCGCCGCCACGGCGCGGTCGGCCGCCTGGTCGATGCGGGCCTGAATGTCAGACTCGGAAGCCGTCTGCACGGTGGGTGCGGTCTGCGCCACCGGCATGGGAACGCGCACCAGTTGGATGGGCGCCGGCCGCGCCAGCGCGAACACCACCAGCGCCGCCGAAACGAGCGCCGCCGAAGCGAAGCCCAGCCGCGCCGGCGCGTTCCAGAACCCGTCCAGCCAGCGCCGCCAGGCCGAAGGCTCGAAGACGGGGTCCGAAACAAAAGCGATCCGCCGCGGAATCTCTTCCTCCCGCAGGCTCAGGAGCGTGGTTCCGGTCAGCCGCAGCCGGCTCAGTTCTTCCCGGCAGGCGCGGCAGCCGGTGACGTGCGCTTCCACTTGCTTGCGCTGGGCGCCGTCCAGCTCCTCGAAAAAGTAATCCTTCAAATCGAATGGCGAGCAACTCATGACACACCTCGTGCCTCAATCGGAGCCAGCTCGGTCTTCAGCAGTTCCAGCGCCGTATACAATCGGCTTTTGATGGTGGAAACCGGGCAGGAGAGAATCTCGGCCATTTCCTCGAATTTGAACCCTTGGTAGATCTTCAGCGTGACGGCCTCGCGCTGTTCGGGCGTTAATCGCTCCAGCGCGCTGGCCACCGCCAGGCTCAATTCGATGGGAAAAACCGGGCTGCCTCCCACCGCGATTCCAGTCTCCGCCGCCGCCGGCGGCAAATCCGCCACATCGCTCTCCGGCCTTCGCTTGCGAAACATGGAATAGGCCTCGTTATGGGCGATGCGATACAGCCACGGCGCGAAACGCGCCGCGTCATCCAGCTTGCGAAGATTCTGATACGCCTTCAGAAACACGTCCTGCGTCAAATCCAAAGCGTCTTCACGGTTCGCGGTCAGCCGCAGGAGATAGTTGTAGACACGCTTCTCCCACCGGGACACAAGGAGGTTGAACGCCTCCACGTTGCCCCGGGCAGCCTGGCGAATCAGATCGCCATCCTCGACCGCCCGAAAGATCAAGCCTTGGCTCCTGGTGTGTAGACGCGCCGAGTCCGGCAAAAGTCGGACTCGCCTACCTTGAGTGTAGCGGGATTTGGCATTCGTCACGTTGGCCCGCCGTCGGCTACATTGATTGGGGAGGACCGGTTGCTGATTGCTCTCGAAGTCATAATGACCATATGCCGTGTGGTGTTATCGGCGATTGGTCCGGGAATGATCTTTGTCGGACTCCGCCTGCGGAGCAAAGCGCGGGCCAGCCAGAGTTGGCTGCAGGTAATGGGAAGGGTGGCTAATGCCGCGCTCATGAAAGACGGCGATGGCATGGCCGTTGAGGCTGCCGTGGAATACGATTACTCGGTGAACGGCGTCTCCTACAGAGGGAAACGGCTTAGGTTCGGCGGATGGTACAGGAGGTTGCCGTTCATCCAGGCGGACCTGGAACGGTATCGACCGGGTTTCGAGGTAGCGGTGTTCTATGACCCCAACAAGCCTTCCGACGCGGTGCTGCTGCGGGAGGCCAAAGGCACCCTGCTGTGGATTCTGGTCGGCATCCTGATGACCGTGGTGGCGGCGGTGACTTGGTGGGAACACATTAACGGGGTGGTTACCGATTTCCCCGATTAAAACGAGGCAGCAATAGCAAGTCCAGCCGCTCCCCGCCCACGTGATACCATGTAGGTTTCCACCAAGCTGAGGTTTTCGTGGCTAGAATCACCCGTAAAGAGTTAAAAAGTGACAAGTTCGCCCTCGAAGTCGGGCAGACGGTAAGCTTCTTCGAAGAGCACAGGCAAGAGATCCTCCGTTACGGCGCGGTTGCGCTGGGTGCGGCCGTCCTGATCGCCGGCTGGCTGGTTTATCAGAAGCACCAGCGGGCCGGACGCGAGGAGGCGCTGGCCAGCGCCATCCTGGTGCAGGAAGCGCCCATTGAGGCCACACCGCGTCCAGGCGCCCTCAGTTTCCCCACCCAGGCGGCCAAGGATGAGGCAACCACGAAGGCTTTCTCCGGCTTGGCGGCCAAGTACCCGGGAACCACCGAAGGGGAAGTCGCCCAGTATTACCTGGGCGCTATCGAGGCCGACGCGTCGAAGATGGCCGAGGCGGAAAAGAACTTTCAGGAAGTGGCGCAGCACGGCAACGCCAACTTCGCATCGCTGGCCAAGCTCTCGCTCGCTCAGATTTACTATGCCGACGGCCGCGACGCGCAGGGCGAAAAAATCCTGCGCGATTTGATCGACCACCCCACCGCGCTGGTGTCCAAAGAGCAGGCCACCGTCACGCTGGCACGCTACCTGATCATCAAGCGGCCGGCCGAGGCGCGCAAGCTGCTCGATCCGCTCAAAACCATTGGCGGCCCGGTGGGTCAATTGGTGCTGTCCCTGTACGGCCAACTGCCGCAGTAAGCGATTCCCGGATGCTCGATCGCCTGCGGTTCCCGGTCGCCCAAAGCCGGGGCCGGCAATATCCCGAACCGGCTCACCCCTATCGCAACCCGTTCCAGCGCGACCGCGACCGGATCGTCCACTCGCGCGCTTTCCGCCGCCTGGAAGCCAAGATGCAGGTGTTCGCGCCCGGCATCTCCGATCATTTTCGCAACCGGCTGACGCATACCATCGAGGTATCCCAGATCGCGCGCACGGCGGCCAGGGTGCTCGGGCTGGACGAAGACCTCACCGAAGCGCTGGCGCTGGCGCACGACATCGGCCATCCGCCATTTGCCCACGCCGGTGAGGACGAACTCAACCACCAGATGCAGCGTTATGGCGACCGCTTCGATCACAACCTGCACGCGCTGCGCATCGTGGAGAACTTCGAGCAGCGCTACGCCCGTTTTCCAGGCCTCAACCTGACGTTCGAAGTGCGCGAGGGGATGGTCAAACACTCGCACGATTTCGGCCCTGGCGAGCAGCCGGAGCTGGATCGCTACTTGCCTGGATTGCGGCCGTTGCTGGAAGCCCAATTGATCGACCTGGCCGATGAAATCGCCTACAACGCCGCCGATCTCGACGACGCGTTTTCGGCAGGCATGTTCACGGCCGGCGAGATCGCCGAATGCGTACCCCAATATCGCGCGATTCTCGAAGCTGTGGAAACCCAGTTCCCCGGCGCCAGCCCGCGCGAGCGGTTCCACGAGGCGCTGCGCCAGTTGATCGACGCTCTGGTTTCGGGCCTGGTGGAGGGAACCGCCGCCAACGCCGCGCGTGCAAACGTGGCTGACGCGGAGGCGGTTCGCCATCTGCCCGGCCGAGTGGCTGCGTTCACGGAGGAAACCGCGGCCGCCAGCCGCGCTCTCAAGCAATTCCTCTTCGCCGGGGTCTACGCCGCGCCCGAGCTGGCCGAGGACCGACGCCGCTCCGTCTCCATGATCGCGGAATTGTTCGGCTTCTTCGTCGACGACCCGCGCCGGCTGCCCGACCCCTACGCCCGCCTGGCCGAAAGCGACCCGCCCCACCGAGTAGTCTGCGACTACATCGCCGGCATGACCGACGCCTTCTGCCGCCGCACTTACGAGCAAGCTTTCGGGCCCGCCTGAGCAGCGTGGCGCGGCCAGTCCTGGCTGCTGGGTCGAGAGTCGTCTCGACATTTCTTTGCTCGGAACGTTGCCACCCTCAGCGACGAGCCCATCGCGGCAAGCTGCTCCAGGCTCCCACATTACAATAAAAGCTGCATGAAACTCCCGGCGACGTTGCGCGCCCTCGGCTACCGGAATTTTCAACTTTTCTTCGGCGGGCAACTGATTTCCGTCATCGGCACCTGGATGCAGAACATTGCGCAGGCGTGGCTGGTGTACCGCCTTACCGGCTCCTCGGTGCTGCTGGGCGCGGTGAGTTTCGCGGGCCAGATTCCGATCTTTTTCCTGGCGCCGCTGGGAGGAATCGTAGCCGATCGCCACAGCCGGCGCCGCATCGTGATCGGCACGCAGACCGCCTCCATGCTGCTGGCTTTCGCGCTCGCCGGCCTCACGCTCACCAAAACCGTGCTCGTCTGGCATGTCTTCGTGCTGGCGTCGCTGCTGGGTGCGGTGAACGCTTTCGACATCCCGGCGCGCCAGTCGTTTCAAGTGGAGATGGTGGGCAAGGCCGACCTGATGAATGCCATCGCGCTCAATTCCTCCTTGTTCAATGCCTCGCGCGTGATCGGCCCGGCCATCGCCGGAATCCTGGTGGCGGCCATCGGCGAAGGCTGGTGCTTTTTCTTGAACGCCGTGAGCTACATCGCGGTCATTACCGGCTTATTGTTGATGAACGTCGAGGAGCGCGAGCGCAGCGTGCCGGCCGAATCCCCACTGGCGAGCGTGGTGGAGGGGTTTCGCTTCGTGATCCGCAACATACCTATACGCGCCATTCTGATGCTGCTGGGAGTGGTCAGCCTCACCGGGATGCCGTACACGGTGCTAATGCCGATCTTCGCCGACCGCATTCTGCACGGCGGCCCGCGCGCACTGGGCTCGCTGATGGGCTGCGCCGGAGTAGGGGCGTTAGGCGCCGCGCTGCGGCTGGCCAGCCGTACCGAGCTGAAAGGGTTGAACCGATGGCTGCCGGTGGCGTCGTTTGCCTTCGGCGCGACGCTGATCGGATTTGCCTGGTCGCGCGTGTTCTGGCTCTCCGCCTGCATCCTGGTGCCGGTGGGGTTCAGCATGATGATCGAAATGGCTTCGTCCAACACGCTGATCCAGAGCATGGTGCCCGACGAGCTGCGCGGGCGGGTGATGTCGGTCTATTCGATGGTATTCATGGGAATGGCGCCGTTCGGCGCGCTGCTGGCCGGCGTGGTGGCCGGCCGTATCGGCGCCCCTTGGACGGTCACCGGCAGCGGCATCGTCTGCATGACCGCGGCGTTTGTCTACTGGACCCAACTGCCGCGCATCCGCGGGCCGGCACGCCAGTTGATCGCCGCGCAACGGGCGGTAAACGCAGACCCTGTGGAAGAGACGCGCCGGGGTGGATAACTTGAGGGCGAGGCGTGCCTCGCCCCTACGCGCCGGGACGCGCTCGATGCGCCTAATGTGCCTTGCCCGCCCGGTCGAAGTCTTCTCTTAACTGCGAGGTGATCTTTTCGGCGACGTCGGCGCTGGCGCCGTGGAACCTGGCGCCGAGGCTTTCCTGCGTGGTGGACCAGATGACATCGCCATCCTTATTGACCAGGCGGACGGCCGCCAGCGCCTCGTGGCGCCGCTCGGCCGAGTGATCGGATTCGTTCTCGCCGATTCCCAGGCCGGCGGCGTTGCCCTTCGCGTAGTATCCGGTGCCCGCGCGTGTGCTCAGGTTCATGTGTGCGTTGATGCCGTCGGATGAGGTGTGCGTCTCGGTGAAGACCAGGTCCTCGGCCGCGCCGCGCAGCACGGCGTCGGCGCGCTCCTCCTTCTCGGTCAGGACGAAAAGCTTGGACGCGGCCAGGCTGCTGATGAGGATGTCGCGCATTTGCGCGGCGGTGTCGCCGCCGGTGAGCCGGTCCACGTAAATGCGGTGCACGGAGAGCAACTGCCGCAGATTGCCGGCTTCAATGGCGGCGGTGGCGTCATCCCCAGCCGCGCACACAAACGGCGCGGCTAACGCGGCCGCCAACAGCAGAAGTGGTTTCATCCTTTGCCCGCCTTGCGAGCTTCGTCATCGAGGAACTCGACGCGGCGGCCGGTGCGCGCCTCCAGGCCGGCCAGCACGCTGCGTATGTCGCCTTTATCCACGCGCAGGACCAGCGCCTGTTGTTTGCCCTCCGCGTCCACGAATCCCAGGGTGACAAAATGCTTGCGCGCCTTGCTCAACAGCAGCACCGGCGAAATCAGCACGGCCGCCGCGTACCGCCGGCTGACGGTCTGGCCGTATTCGAGCGTATTGACTTTTCGATAGGAGACACGCAGCTCGGTATTGCCCGCGCGCAGGAGCATGGTGTCGGCGTCGGAGAGGTCCAGACGGACGCTGCCCTTGGTGGGAAACTCGCCCGGCGTTCCGCCCACCAGTTCGGCCTTGAAGCCCGGCTCGGCGGCCGCCAGCGCCTGCGGCAATCCCAGTGCGGCCAGCACCACAACCAACGTTCGTACCATTGGATGTAAGCTAGTGCCGCGGCCGCGCGATGGCTCTCAGGATTAATCTCGGGCACTGTACCAACCGCTCCCTGACGGTCGCGGCTCCGATGCGACGTTGTCAGTGCGGGCGCGCCCCGACCGTGCTCGCGATCCATCGCCAGGTCATGAAAGACGCCGGGGCCAAGGCGCCGAGCATCGCTGGCACCGGAGCGACGGCTGCCAGCTCGTCCCAGAAGAGACCGAGCGCCAACAGCACTGCTCCGGCCAGGTAGCAGAAGGGCATGGCGGATTCAAGCTGCGAAGGCCGGTGCGACCATTGCGGCAGGCAACCCAGCACCATCCCCATTGTTCCGGCAACCAGACAAACCGTCACCCAGACGAACCGCGCCGGGTTGGATTCCAGGCTGGGGTTGCCCAAGAAGTGGATTCGGAACAGATTGAACCAAACCTCTCCGATGAACAGAAGCACCAGGCAAAGCCCGCCCAGCAGGTACGCCCGCTCCGGCCATTTCCTCGGGTAGCGGAGAACGCCGAGAAATACGACGAAGACCGGAAGCAGGATCATAATCGGAAACACCAGGTCGATCAGGCCTAGCCACTGTTTCCATATGGCGTAGGGAACCCAGGTCTCAATCAGGTTATGAAACCACGCCTCGCCATTCATCGTCAGCACTGACCCGGCCCCAAAAGTCCAGGCTAGTTCCACTTTCACGCCGGACGTCAGATCGATCCAGTCCTGGAGAAATGCAAACACGAAGGCAAGCGCGGCGAACGACAGCACACAGATCACGCCTGGGTACCGCGACGAAAAAGGGAGATGAGTGTAGTAGACCGGTGACAGACCAGCCAACACCAGGCCCGTCCCGCAGTAGGCCCTTTTGGCTGGACTGTGCAGCACTGCGCGAAGCATGTGAAAGAGCTCCTGGCCACGGAAAAACGGTGTCCGTGGTGGAGCGGTGAATTATAACTCCGGGCGGGCGCCTATGACACCGAAAGGGCCGCGGAGCCAGTACCATTGGAGTACTGGGGTAGTTCTTCGAAGCTCTACTCCGCCCGCAGGGCTTCCATGGGATCCACGCGGGTGGCGCGGCGGGCTGGGAGCCAGGCTGCGGCCAGCGCCAGGCCCAGCGCGGCAACGGCGCTGAGGACATACGAAAGCGGATCGAGCGGCGTCACGCCGAGTAGCATCGATTCCGATAAGCGGGCCGCTGCCGCCAGCGCGGCGAGCCCTATGGGCACTCCGATCGCGGCCATGCGCAGCGATTCGCCCATCACCAGGCGCTCAATCTGGCGCGGCCGTGCGCCTAGCGCCACGCGCAGCCCGAATTCGCGCATGCGCCGGTTGACGGCATAGAGCAACACGCCGAACAGGCCGGCGGCCGTGAGCAGGACCACGCTGACGCCCAGCGCACTGATGGCGGTGGCGATAAAACGGTCGGGAGAGAGGCTTGCGTCCAGGGTCTTCTGCAAAGTGGTCGATTCATACACGCGCGCCCCGGGGTCGAGACCATGGATTGCGGCGCGGGCAGCGCGATCGAGCGCCGCCGGGTCGCCCGCGGTTTCCACCAGCAGAGTGAGGTCGTCCGGCACCGCCTGGGCGTATGGGAGAAAGATAAAGGGCTGCGGCTGCTCGTGGAAGTCAATCGAAGGGCCGTCCTCAGCTACGCCGGCAACTTCGCGGAGTTGACCATCGATCCGAATCCAGTTGCCCAGTGGATCGCGGTTGCCGAACACGGTGTGGGCAAATGTTCGCGACACCACCACCGCCAGCGGCGCGCCGGCGCGATCGCGGCCATCGATGCCGCGCCCGGCCACCACGCGCGTACCCATCACGGCAAAGTAGTTGGCGGCGACGTTGTTGAGGTGCACTCCCATCGGCGCCATCCCCGGAACCTCGACCCGCGCCGTGAGACCGCCGCCGGAACCGCTCAGCGGAAGCCGCCGCGCGTAAGTGGCCCCGCGCACGCCGGGCAGCGCGGCCAGTCGCTCGATCGCCTGGTCGCACCATTCAGCGTGCGGGATATGGAGCGCGGGGGCCACCATCAGGGCCAGCACCTTCTTATGCGGGTCCAAACCGGGCCGGATTTCGGTGGCGTGGTGAAGGCTGGTGAGGAACAACACCGCGACGCCGAACAGCGCCACGCTCGCCGCGATCTGCGATATGACCAGCGTCTTCTGCTGCCAGCCGCGCCGCCGCATCGTCACGCCCTGCGTTTGCTTCAAAACGTCGGAAATGTTGAGCCGCATCGCGCGAAGCGCGGGCCAGACTCCGGCCACGAGGAGGGCAAACAGCAGCGCACCGGCCGAAAACGCGAGCACGCGGTAATCCAGCCGGATGCCAAAATCGATAGACGTGTCGATTGCGCTGGCGAATTGAGTGACCTTTTCCACCAGAAGCTGCGCCATCATCAGGCCCAAGCCGGCGCCCGCCAGGCTGAGGAGAGCGGTCTCCAGCAAGAGTTGGCGAGCCACTCGCCAGCCACCCCCGCCCAGCGCGATCCGCACGCCGAGTTCCTTGCGGCGCGCCTCGGCCTGCGCCAGGCGCAATTGGGCGACATTGGCGCAAGCCACGAACAGGACCAATCCGAACACGGCCAGCATCCCGCCGCCGACGATCACGTAGGCGCGCAAGGGCTCCGTGAAGGACTGCACCGTGGTTCCCGCGACGCCGCGCGGCGCGGGTTTGTGCTTGCCCGGACCACGAATGGCGGCGTCCAGTTGCGCCTCGGCGCGTGCCGCGGTCAACGGAGCGCGGAATCGGGCGGCGATCTCGAACTGCCCGTCGCGCGATTGCTCTTCCTCCTTGGCTCCCAGCGCGTGGAACCAGGCATCCGCGCTTACCCAGACGCCGATCAGAATGCCGCGCCCAAGACCGGTGAACGCCTCCGGCATCACGCCCGCCACCAGGAACGGCTTGTGCTTGAGCAACACGGTCTTGCCGACGATATGCGGGTCGCTCGCGAAATGCGTTTGCCAGAGCCGGTAACCCAACACGGTCTCCGGCCTTCCTTCAGCCTCGCCCAGCGAGGCGCGGCCCAACGCGGCCCGTACTCCCACCACTTGAAAATAGTTGGCCGACGCGGGCTGGATAGTGACGAGCTGGCTGTTATCGTCCGCGCCCACCTGGACGCCGCGGCGCTGCGATGCCACAAGCTGCGCCCGGCCTTCCAGCGCCTTGGCCATGTCGAGGTAATCCGGCCAGCCGTACATGATCGAGTTGCCGTCGTCGCCGCGCGAATTCACCGACCACAGCTCCTGCGGCTTCTCCACCGGCAGGGGCCGCAAGAGTGCCGCATCACCCGCGGCGAACAGGCCGGTGGTCAAGCCGATTCCCAAAGCAATCGAAAGCACGGCCAACGCCGTGGCGCCAGGGTTCTTCGCGAGCAGACGAAGAGCCAGCCGCAGGTCGCGGATCCATTCGGTGGGCGACATAAGCGGGAATTATGTGCAATTCAAAGGCCAAGGGCGGCCCAGCGGAATCAACGGTGTTTCAGTGTCTGTTGTCTGAAATGCGCACGGGCTGTCCGGTTCTGGGATAGGATGGCATCGAACAGCGGCGTGCCAAGAGGCTCGCCGGATTAGTCGAAACCGGCGTGAAGAAATGTCGAGATGACTCTCGACACAGCAGGCTTGACAGCCCGCGCCACGCCCGCTCTCCACACATCAGGCTTGACGGCCCCGGATGGTGCACGCCCAAGCCGCGCCAGCGCGCGCTAGCTCCAGAGCAACATGCGCGACAATCTGCGCATCAGGCGCGCTACCGGGTGAGGTTCCTCAACCGAGCGGCGTAACCTGCCGATGGCAAGCGCCAGCCAAACCAGGCTGCACCCAAGCCAGATAAGGCCCGTCGCGTTCTGCCCGGTGCCGATCCAGAACAACGACGCGGCCAGCGAAACAACGGCTGTCAACAAGTTCAACCGGCTCAAGTTCATTTGGTCCTTCCAAGCTCATTCTACGCTCGCGCTACCACAGCCGCCAGCGCAGTGGCTTCCCGGCTTCGCTCCGGCCTGCCAGCTCAATCGTTCCGTCGGCGGCTCTGGCGGGAGTCACGCTAATCCCATTGACTTCGGCGTGAGACAGCCGGGCGGCTTGTTCGGCGGGCAGCCAAATTGCGATTTTCCAGGAGCCGGTTTGCGACGGTTGATACCAGCCCTCGTAGGAGCCACCGGCCGATTTGACGACGCCGACCAACGGAGATTCGAAGCGGTACGATTCCACCGGCAGGCCGGGCCGCAACTCGAGGCCGCTCTCGGTGAATTCGAGCCCGATCAGCTTGGCCGCGGAATAGAGCGAGCAGGCATGGGAATGCAGGTTGAGCACCGGAAAATCGGTGTAATGCAAATAGAGGTTGTTGACGGTCTCGCCGGCGTGTTTGCTGCGCGTGGAATTGTACGTGTCGGGGCCGCTCAATACGCCATACCAGATGCCGGGATAGTTGTCGGCGTGGCAGGCCAGTGAATTCTTCTTCCACTCATCCCAGGCCATGGCGGGGTCGTGCCGCGCCAGCGCCCAGACCAGGGTCTGATTGAGCGAGGGCCAGATACCGCCGCTGACCGAAGTCCCCGGCTCCCATCCGCTGCCCTTGGGGGCGTCCGGCCCCGGACCCATCTGCACGGCGCCGATAGGCGACGGGCGGCGCAGCAGTTCGTCCATGGTGCGTATCAGCTCACGGCTTTGCTCGGGCGTGGTCACTCCCGCCAGCAGCGCCCAAGGTTGCGGCTCCAGCCAGAGCGTGCTTTCTCCCACCCATCCCAGCGTGGGACCCAGCCAGGCGCGGCGCAGCCATTTACCGGTCCACTGTTTGGCCGCCGCCGCGCGGTGCGCATCAGCGCTCCGGCGCACGCTCGCTGCCAGCTCCCGGTCGCCGGCATAGGTGAGCAGGCGCGCGTAGAGATCGAAGACCCAGGCTGCCATCGCCGAATTGAGCACGCTCTCGCCCTGTGCGACGCATTCCGCGAAAGCTGGCTGCGCCCACACGCTCAGCAGGCCGTCGTTCCAATCGTCATTCAGCATGCGCATCACGCCGTGCGCTCCCACGCCGACGTGATCGATCTCATGCCGGTAGCACCGTTCCAGCAGCTTGCGCACGCGCTCTTTCCCGGCGGTGGGCCCGTAAAGCGGGAAGGTGGGAACTTCCTGGTCGAGGAACGCGAGGTCGCGCGACGCCAGCACATATTCGCTGGCCGTCCACAGCAGCCACAGCGGCAGGTCGCTCGAGTTATCGGTGACCATGGGACCCACCGCGCCGTGACCGACGATCGAGTATGGAATGGAGCCATCCGCGCGGACCTCTTTTAGCGTGTAGCGCAGGACCGTCTTGACGATCTCGGGATCGCTGAACAGGAAGGGCAGGCAATGCTGGAGCGGGTCGCGAGCCGCGCCCTGGAATCCCATCACGTATTGATAAATGCCGTTCTGGTTGAGGATGTGCTCGTGGAAGTAGTCGTCATACGTGAGGCTGCTGCGGAGGCAATAGTGATTCCAGATCGTCTCTCGCTCTACCCACGGGTCGGAGCCGACGCTGAAACGCATGCCGCGCTTCTTCCATTCGGCGCTCGAATCCTTCAGGGTTGTGGAGGCGCTCGCGCGGTATTTTTGAACCAGCGGGCCGAACTTGAATCCCTCGGTCAGGTAGCCAAAAAGGAAGTACAAGGTTCGGCTCTCGCCCGACTCGAGGTCGATAGCTCGCTCGAGCAACAGCGCGGCTTGAGGGCCCATTTCTCCGATTTGCCCCTCCAGCCTCTTGCCGATGCCGTCTGGCTGCGCGGCGCCGCCCGATCCGAAAAATACTTCCCCATCGGTAGTGAACCCGCTTGCCAGATCGTCGAGCGACATCAGGATCGTGGCGGGAGGCTTCAAGTCGTCCCAGGAAGCCTCGGGCACATTTTCGGGGATGGGCCCCAGGAAAGCATTGGGATGCGCCGCCAGGTTCGCCTTGGCGCGCTGCCAGGCGGCCTCTTCCTCCGGTGCGCGGCCAAGGAATACGGCGGTTTCCAACAGGCCGCTGCTGCTACCGAGCACATTAACCGGATTAAACCAGTGCGTGAAGCGCTGCCCGAACCGACGGCGCAAAGTCACCGGAGTGCCATAGCCCGCGAACATTTCCACGAACGGGCGGAAGGAGAACTCGTAAACCAGCGTGCCCCAGTATTCGATCCATCGCAACGCGGCCGGAGCGGCGCCGTGATTGGCGATGGTCACCTGCGACAGCAGCACCGGGTCGTCGCCGAAAGGTGCGCAGATCACTTGATCGACGCTATAATTGCCGCGCGCCACTTTCTTGCGCAGATAGCCGGCGCCGAAGACGCGGTCGAAGGTCGCGCCGTTTTGCGGATAGAGCGTGCTCAGCGTTTCCGTGCCATCGGTGAGGTAGCCGAAGCCGCCGGAGAACTGGCTGATCTCCGGCACGTAGTCGTTGAGGAACTTGGGCGCGCCTTCATCCTGGCGGACGCGCACGTGGCCGTAGTTGGAGACGATGGCGATGATGCGATCATTGCCCACCTGGTGCACGTGATCGGTGGCCGAGAGGATGCCGGGCGTCACCGGACTCACCGCCAGCGGATCGCCAGTCTGGTCGCAGGTGTAATGAAACGCCGGCAGCCCGAATTCATCCTGCACCCACTCGCCGAAGTGGCCAGAGCCATAGGGCTTGAGGTGCGCGGCTTTAGTCTGCCCGCCCGCCAGCGCCGAAACCGCGGCCGGCGCAGCCAAGGCCCACCCGGTGGAAGTCATCACGAACCGTCTGCGATCCATTGGCATAAGTCCTCACTGTCGGGGCGTTGCGCCCGGCAATACTTGACGATACCGCGCGGCGGCGACGAACGACGATGCCAGCTTGCTAGAATGTGGTTGTGCCGTCCGGCAAGTCCGCGGCTGCGCCAGCGCTTGTGCTGGTTTTGGCCTGCGCGCTGGGCTCAACGCCATGCAGCGCTCAAACCTCACGTAGGACCGCCGCACCGTTCGGATACAAATCGTTCACTCAATGGATCGAACTGGACGCCGGGACCGCAGAGAGCATGGTGACCGACGCTGATGGGAACGCGTATGTCGCAGTCTACACAATGGACGCCGGATACGTGGCGAAGGTTGCTCCGGACGGGACCGTCTTGTACAAGACGGCGGACACGCAGAATAGTTTCTTACCTGGCCTCGCTCTCGGGGATAAGGGGTCGCTGTGGGTCGGTGGCGTGGGTAAGCTCAGCCCCCTAGGGGTCCTGACGCCAGTCTTGTTCCCCCTCAACATGTCCTATTCGCCTATCACCACCGACGCGGCAGGCAACCTATATGGTGTCGGGTACAGCGCCTCCTATACCACCGTGGTCTTCAAGGTGGATTCCTCGGGCAACCAGGTCGGGTCTTTCGACACCAAGATTTCAGCCGGCCCGCAGGGTGGGGTGGAGATTGCTCCGGTCGCCATTACCGTGGACGAAGTGGGCGCTATTTATCTAACGGGCAACGTGCCCAGCGCCGCATTCCCCGTGACGCCAGGCGCCTACCATAGCATCACAAACGGCACGGGGCCCGCGAATACGGATATTTTCGTAATTAAGGTGGCTTCCACGCTAGACCGTGTCATCTACGCCGCACTGATTGGCGGAGATGGCGTGGCCAATGCAACCGCGATCGCGGTTGACGGCGCGGGAGAGGCGTGGATTGCCGGGTGGGGAGAGGTAGGGATCGCCAATCCGTTCCCGCTCACCGACATCGGATTGCCTGTGAGCGGCGATTCGCAGGACGCCTTTGTCCTGAAGTTGAGCGCGGACGGATCGTCGCTGATCTGCTCGGCGGGATTGGGCGCCGGGGCGGAGGCCGGGTCCGGGGCCAGGGGATCGGCGCTCTCACTGGTACCCCTGCCCGACGGCAGCGTGCAGGCCCTTGTACAGTTTCAGACCTACGGGGCTGCGGTCGTAACGCTCGATAGCGCTGGTGGCGCCATAACGCGGGAGCAGTTTCTTCCTCAGCCGCCTCCGTATAGTAGTGATGACCACCCAGTTGCTCTGGGGCCCGGCTTGAACGGCGCGGTTCGCGTATTGCTGACAACCACGTCCTCGGGATTTCCAGTCGCCGTTTCCGACGAAGCAAGCACGCCCCTCATTGTGGATCTGCCGGCCACGGTGCCAAGCGCCGATGTTTCCGTGGGCTGGGTTCAATTATGGCCGTGGGCGTGTAGCGACGCCCCAGGAGCGACGTGTGATTATCTGGGCTTAAGAGCAGTGATCACAAATCACGGCCCGGACGATGCTGAAGCCATCCAGGTGACGATACCAACGACTTGGAACAATAATGTCAACGCGTATCTCGTCGAATGCGTTCCCAACGGCGTGGCCATCTGCCAGGGTCCGGGACTGGCGATGATTCCCACCCTCCCGGCTGGCACAGCGATGTCCATCGACTTTGTGTTTTCGGTGTACGGGTGGGAGGCACCACAGGCACAGCCCACGCTCGGCGCCCTCGCACTGACTTCGGACGGGAGCATAGCCAACAACTTCGTTACCATCACCCCGCAGATCGTGAGTGGAAGCCAGCCGATGCTTCAGGCAGATCCAGTCGGCGTGATGTACCGAAGCGACGCCCCTGGGGGCTGGGGCACGCTCACCGCGGATCCGGCGTTGAGCGTTTGGGGACCGTCGCCGCAGGCGATTAACGGCAATATGTGGTACTTCGACTCCTGGTCCGACGGGAATACTGATAATCCACGAGTTTTCGACGCCTCCAACGGTATCCCACTCTCGCGAGGAGTGATGAACTTCCGCGCTGCACAGCCGATTGGCGCGGACCCATCCTCTCTCGATTTCGTGGTTGTTCCTGGCTCAACCGCGCCGGCGACCCGCAGCATCACGCTTTGGCCGGTGGCGCGCGCGGGATATTGGTCGATGAAGCTCGGAACACCAGGCGCATCCTGGGTGACGCTGAATCCGCTCCAGATGAATAGCGGCCAGACAGGGGCGACCCTTACGGGCGCCGTCAATGTCGCTGGGTTAGCGCCGGGCTACTACACCACGACCGTCCCCGTCGCTCTCGATGCAGTTGGATCTCCCGAGGTCACCGTGAACATTCCGATCTCGTTGCGGATCGCGTCGCAGCCTCCGGTCGTCAATGTCGGCGGTATCGTGAATGCCGCCAGCTACCAGGGAGCCTCAGTCGCGCCCGAGGAGATCGTCACGATTTTCGGCAGTGGGCTTGGCCCGCAGCAACTGGTTCAGGCCGCCGTGCCTCAGGCTGGTGACCTTCCCACGTCGCTTGCTGGCACTCGCGTGCTGTTCGTCAATTCGGGCACTACATTCCCCGCATCGCTATTGTATGTACAGGACGGGGCTGTTTCGGCAATTGCCACCTCGTTCCTTATGCCAGGCTACCCGGTGACCGTCACGCTGGAACTGGGAGGGGCGGCAGCTTTCACCACAACCGTTCAGACAGGAAGACTGGCGCCAGGGTTATTTACCCTGAATCAAACCGGAACGGGTAACGTCGCTGCAGTAAACGCGGACGGAAGCATCAACTCGCCACTGAATCCAGCAAAACGGGGCAGTATGGTGCTGCTATACGGCACGGGGATTACGGGCATCGGATATGCAGTCGCGTGCCTGACGTTCGGTTCGAACCTACTTCAGGCAACGCTGCCAGTCGAGGTCACCATTGGGGGCGAGCAGGCGTTAGTCCTCTATTCCGGATCGGCACCCGGTATGACGTGCGCGGCGCAGCAGATCACTGTCATCATTCCGGAGGACAGCAAGACAGGGCCTGCGGTCCCGATTGATCTAAGCGCCGTTGATTATGCCGGCGCGACCCCCACTCCCGCACAGAACGGCCTCACGCTTGCGATCCAATAGCTGGCAGGAATCTACAGTCCTCGCGTGCCGTTTTCGAGGAACGCGCGCAGGCGGTGGCTGCGGCTGGGGTGGCGCAGCTTGCGCAGCGCTTTGGCTTCGATCTGGCGGATGCGCTCGCGCGTGACGGCGAAATTCTGGCCGACTTCCTCGAGCGTGTGCTCGCTGCCGTCCTCCAGGCCGAAGCGCATTTTGATGATCTTCTCTTCGCGCGGCGTGAGCGTCTTCAGCACCTGCGCGGTTTGCTCGCGCAGGTTCAGATTGATCACGGCATCGGACGGCGAAATGCCGTTCTGATCGACGATGAAATCGCCCAGGTGCGACTCTTCTTCCTCGCCGATCGGGGTTTCGAGCGAGATCGGCTCCTGCGCCACGCGGAGCACTTTGCGGACTTTCGATACCGGCAGTTGCAGCCGCTTGGCGAGCTCTTCGTTGGTGGGTTCGCGCCCCAGCTCCTGCACCATCTGGCGCGAGGTGCGGATCAGCTTGTTGATGGTCTCGATCATATGCACCGGGATGCGGATGGTGCGCGCCTGATCGGCGATGGCGCGGGTGATGGCCTGCCGCACCCACCATGTGGCGTAGGTCGAGAATTTGTAGCCGCGCCGGTATTCGAATTTATCCACCGCCTTCATGAGCCCGATGTTGCCTTCCTGGATGAGATCCAGAAACTGCAGGCCGCGGTTGGTATAGCGTTTCGCGATCGAAACCACCAGGCGCAGGTTGGCTTCGATCAGCTCCTTCTTGGCGGCTTCGGCCTCCTGGTGGCTCTTGGTGATGATCTCGAGGGTGCGGCGCAGCTCCGCCGCCGGCGCGCCGAACTGCTCCTCGAGCTGCTGCAATTGCTGGGTGAAGCTGCGCTGCTCCTTGCGCAGGTCCTTCACTCCCGTGGCGCGCGCCCCGGGCCAGGTCTCGAGGCGCCGCTGGACGCGGGCGATCTCGCGTTCCACCGGCTTCATCTCTTCCACCGCGGCGCGGATGCAATCGATCAGGTGACGGATGACCGGGCTTTGAAAACGGACCGCGCGCACCTGGCGCGACACCCGCACCATGAGGCGCGCCAGCTCCCACAATTGCCGGCGGTACTGTTTGGGCTTCAAGGCGCGCGGAGTGGCCTGCAACTTCTGCCGGCACTGCATGGTCTTGCGGTACTGGCGCGCGATTTCCTCGGTCGCGCGCACGAATTCGTCGCGCTTTTCCTCCACCAGCTCGTCGGTGAGGATGGGTTCGGCGATTTGCACCACGTCGCGCGCCGAGATGACGTCGCGCGCCATATCCTCGCCCATGCCGATGATTTCCTGAACCGCCAGCGGCGCGCGGGCCAGCGATTTTAGGACCGTGTTCTGGCCGCGCTCGATGCGGCGCGCGATTTCCACTTCGCCTTCGCGGGTGAGCAGCGGCACGGTGCCCATTTCGCGCAGGTACATGCGCACCGGGTCGTTGATCTTCTCGCCCACGCCGGCGGGCAATTCGAGGTCGAGGATTTCCTCGCCCTCTTCCAGCTTTTTATCGAAATCCTTGGGCTCTTCCAGGATTTCGATGCCGGCCACATCGAGGCCGGCCAGAACGTCCTCGAGCTCGGCGCCGCCGCCGATATCTCCGGGCAGAACTTCGCTGACTTCGTCGTACAGTACGTAGCCCTTCTGCTTGCCCATCTGTACGAGCCGCTGCAATCCCTCGAACTTATCTTCCAGCGCCACTGAGCCCCGCACTCCCGGCGTTTCTAAAGCGAGTCCAACACATTGTACCCCACAGCGCGGACGCCCTTGGGTGGGGCATGCTTCAGCTTGCCCTCTGTTTCCGGTCCCTCGCCAGCCGGAAATCCGCCCCTTCTTACGCCACGCACCCTCGGCGACTTGGCCGCCCGATCAAGCCCGGCTGCGCGCCGCCTGGTCGATCTTCTCCAGCTCCGCGGCCAGCCGTAATGCCTCTTCCCAATGACCCGCGCGCTCGGCTTCCCGAATGCGCGCCTTGATCTCGTCGCGGAGCCCGCGCGCCTGGCTGCGCCGGATGCTATCCATCGCCGCCTCCACTGCGCCAGGCGTAACTTCCGGCTCGCCCTCGAGCACCGCTTCGGCCAGCAGATTCTGGTCGGCCTCTTCCAGACGGGCGTGTAAACTCTCGAAATTTAGCCGTCCACCCGCCGCTGCCAGCGCAGACGCCGCCTGAAACACGCGGCGCGACGCGAATCCGGCTACCGCATCCGATTCCTGTAACTGACCGGCGATCCGCTTACCAACTTCCTCATCGGCCAGAATTGCATTCAGCAACAACCGCTCGTCGTGCCGCAATGCGACCTTCGGCCGCTCCATCGGCTTCTCCTGGCGGCTGGCCGCGGTTTTTCGGAAACTATCCAGCACCATCCCTTGCGGCACCCCAATGTAAGCGGCCAGATCGTTGGCGATGGCGCTGCGCTCGAGCGGGTCGGTGACCTTTTCCACCGCCGGCAGCAGCGCGTTCAGCACCGCTACCACGCCCTCGCTCGAACGCACGTCGTGTTTCGAGCGCGCGCGGTCGGCCAGCCAGTAGAAGTAACCCTTGGCTTCGTCGAGCCGCTGCTGGTATTGGGCTGCGCCGCGCTCGCGGCAATATTCGTCCGGGTCGAGGCTGCCATCGAGTTCCACGATCCGCACCTGCATGCCCTCCTCCAGCAGCAGCCCGATGGAACGTTCGGCGGCGTTCGCGCCCGGCGCGTCGGGATCGAAGTTGACGGCGATGCGCGCCGAGTGCCGCTTCATGGCCTGCACCTGCTGCGCCGTCAGCGAGGTGCCGCAACTGGCCACCACGTTCGCGACGCCCGCCGCCGTGACCCCGATCGCATCCATGTAGCCTTCCACCAGGATCACGCGGTCCTGCTTGCGGATGGTCTCCTTGGCGCGGTGCAGGTTGTACAGCACGTAGCTTTTCTTGTAGATCGCGGTCTCGGGCGAATTCAGATACTTCGGCTCGTCATCGGCGGCCAGCGCGCGTCCGCCAAAACCGATGATTTTCCCCGATTCGTTGTGGATGGGAAACATCAGGCGGTTGCGGAAGCGGTCGTAGAAACTGCCGTCCTGCCGCGTGCCCACCAGGCCGGATTGCTCCATCTGCGCGCTCGAGAAATTGCGCTTGCCGAACATGCGAACCAGCGCCTGGCCGGAGCGCTCGGCGTACCCCAGTCCAAACTGCGCGATGGTCTCCGGCGCCACGCCGCGCCGCGCCAGGTACGCCCGCGCCGCCTCGCCCGCCGCGCTCTCCAGGTTGGCGCGGAAAGCTTCCTGCGCCATTTCGTGCATCTCGAAAGCAGCGCCGCGCAGCCGCGAATCTTCGTCGGAATACTGCGAGCGCTTGGGCAGCGGAATGCCATAGCGTTCGGCCAGTTGCTTGAGCGCCTCCCAGAAGCTAAGGCCCTCTTTCTCCATGACGAACTTGACCACGTCGCCGCCGGCGCCGCAAGAGAAGCATTTGTAGAACTGGTGCACCACGTGGACCGTGAAGGATGGCGTCTTTTCGTTGTGGAAAGGACACAGCCCCATGTAGCGGCTCGGCCCGGATTTCCGCAGCTTCACGTACTCCCCTACCACGTCTTCAATGCGCACCTGCGACTTGAGCTGATCGACGAAGTCCATGGAGGCCTTGCGTGTATTATCCCGCAAGCGTCTTGCCAGGAGGGCCCAGGCCGGGACGACTCGATAGCGCGGAATAAGGCTATGTATTCTGCCGTGAGGCTGGCGCCATTCGTCGTTGACGCTTCATCGCGGAGTAAGATCGTCGAGTCCCGCTCACTTGCGCGGCTTCTTGGTTTCCTTCGGGCGCTCCAAGATCGACTTTAGGAATGCGACCTCTTCCGGCGAATACGGCGTGCCATCCTGGCGGAAGATGTCGTGGAACCAGACGGCGGGCTGGCGATCGATGTACGGGGTTTTCCAGGAGTCCCACGGCAGGTAAGTCTGCGTTTTTCCCGCCACGAGCCCCCAGTTATACGCCCCGATGTTGTGCTTCTTGGCGATCGGCAGGATGGTCTGGAACGTGCTGCCCTCGGGCCGCGCCATATACTCGGTGCACAGGATCGGACGGTGCAGCGGCTCTAGCGATACCACGCGTCTTTCGAATTCGTCGGGCTTCCCGTAGCTGTGGAAGCTGACGATGTCGGAATTGTCGAGCTGGATCTTCTCGATCGCGGTCAGCTTGTCCGGGCTCGACCAGTCGTCGTGCCACACGCCGGTGGTCAGCGGCTGCTGGGGCAAACCGGCGCGCGCGTAGGTGAAAACCTTGGGCAACAGCCCCTCGACCAAGGCGAGTTTGTTGGCCGGCTCGGAGACGCTGTAGCTGCCATCGTTGAGATTGTCCGGCTCATTCCACAGGTCCCAGGCCAGCACTCGCTTATCGTTGCCGAAATCGTTAATGATGTCCTGCACGTAGGCCAGCACGTTGTCGTATTCCTTGGAATTCATCAAGGCCTGCGCGCCCGGACTCTGCACCCAGCGCGAATTATGGATGCCGGGCTGCGGCGGCCGTTGCGGACCGACTTCGGGGAAAGGGTCCCAACAGGAATCGAAAAGCACAAACACCGTCTTGATGTGGTGCTGGTCCGCGACTTTGAGGTACACGTTGATGCGCCGCTTGAACCCGCTTTCGTCCTTGCGCCAGACCAGGTAGTGCAGAAACACGCGCATGGTGTTCATTCCCAGCCCTTCGGCCAGCCCCAGCTCGCGGTCGATCGTGGTGGGATCGAAGGTGTCCGCCTGCCACATTTCGAGTTGGTTGGACGCGCTGGAGGGAATGAAGTTCGCGCCCACCGGCCAGGCTTCCCGCGCGTACCACTGCCCAGCCTCCGCTTCCGTCCAATGCCGTTGCTGCCGATTCCGTGGCTGCCCAAAAAGGGACAGCCCGAGCAGCAGACACACTCCGATTCGCAATAGTCTCATACTGTGCTCGCCTTGATTGTAACTTGCCGGTAACGCCGGCGGTCTTGCCGCCGGTGCATTTCGGTTTAGACAAGATGACGGCAAAGCGCGGCGGAACAAAAGCACCGGCGGCAAGAGACCGCCGGCGTTACCGCGCCACCCACGGTTTCACGAGCCCGTCGATGGCTTGCAGCCTGCGCCAGAATTGCGGCAGCAGGTCGAGGCGCAGCGCGTTGGGGCCGTCGGAAAGCGCTCTCTCGGGCGCGTCGTGCACTTCGACGAAAATGCCGCTCACGCCCACCGCGACCGCGGCGCGGGCCAGCGGCTCGATGAACTCGGGCTGCCCGCCGGAGACCGCACCGGCGCTCGGCAGTTGCACGCTGTGGGTGGCATCGAACACCACCGGCCAACCGGCATCGCGCATAATTTTCAGGCCGCGCATGTCCACTACCAGGTTGTTGTAGCCGAACGAGGAGCCGCGCTCGGTGATCACCACCTGGGAATTGCCGGTGGAGGCCACTTTTTCCGCGGCGCGATGAATATCGTGCGGCGCCACGAACTGTCCCTTCTTGATGTTGACGATGCGGCCGGTGCGGGCCGCCGCCAGCAGCAGATCGGTTTGCCGGCAGAGGAAGGCGGGAATTTGCAAAATGTCGGCCACCGCGGCGGCCGGCTCGGCCTGCGCCGGTTCGTGAATATCGGTGAGGATGGAAAAGCCCTCCGCCTTCAGCCCGGCCAGAATGCGCAGTCCTTCAGCCAGGCCGGGCCCGCGATAGGCGTCCAGGCTGGTGCGATTAGCTTTGTCGAACGACGCCTTGAAAATGAAACCGCCTCCCACGGCGTCGCGAATGCCGTGCGCCATGCGGCGCACGTGCTCTTCGCTTTCGATCACGCAAGGCCCGGCGATCAAGACCAGCGGACGCGGCGCCGCCTCGGCCCGGCCGAACGCGCTGAACTCAAAGGCCATGGGAATACGTCGTCTCGGCTCGATCCCGGCTCTCGGCGCCCGGCTGGAGCAGCCGCTGGTGGTACTCGTAAGCGGCGCCGATGAACGCTTTGAACAGCGGATGCGGCTCCATCGGCTTGCTCTTGAACTCGGGGTGGAACTGGCAGCCCAGGTACCAGGGGTGATCGGCGATCTCGCAAATCTCGACGTAAGTGTTGTCCGGCGTCTCGCCGGTGATGCGCAGGCCGGCCGCCTTCAGCCGGTCTTCGTACTCGCGGTTGAACTCATAGCGATGGCGGTGGCGCTCCTGAATTTCGCGCGCGCCGTAAGCGCGGTAGGCGAAGCTCCCTTCCGCCAGCTTGCACGGCCAGCTTCCCAGCCGCATGGTGCCGCCCAGCTCATCCACGCCCTTGAGCTCGCGCAGCTTGAAGATGACGCGGTGCGGCGTACCGGGATTGAACTCGGTCGAATTCGCGCCCTCGAGGCCGCACACATTGCGGGCGAATTCAATCACCATGGTCTGCATGCCCAGGCAAATGCCGAAGTACGGCACCTTGCGCTCGCGCGCGTAGCGAATCGAGTTGATCATGCCCTCGATGCCGCGCTCGCCGAACCCGCCGGGCACCAGGATGCCATCGTAGCCTTCGAGCTGTTTCTCCCAGTCGGCCCCATGCACGCCTTCGGCTTCGATCCAGTGGATGTTCACTTTCAAGTGGTGCGCCAGCCCGCCGTGCAGCAGAGCTTCCTTGAGGCTCTTGTAGGAATCCTCGTATTCAACGTATTTGCCCACCAGGCCGATGGTCACTTCGTCGCGCGGGTGCTGCATGCGCTCCACCATGGCGGTCCAGCGGTCCAGGTTGCGCTCGCCGGTATTGAGGTGCAACAGGCGGCAGACGATGTCGTCCACTCGCTCGCCGGCGAACATTAGCGGCACTTCGTAAACGCTTTTGACGTCGCGCGCCGTGACCACGGCTTCCACGTCCACGTCGCAGAACAGCGCGATCTTCTCTTTCATCTCCTGCGATATGAAGCGCTCCGAGCGGCAGATCAGGATATCGGGCTGGATACCGATGCCGCGCAGCTCCTTGACGCTGTGCTGGGTGGGCTTGGTTTTCAGTTCCTGCGCGGCCGCGATCCAGGGGACCAGCGTGACGTGCACGAACAGGCAATTGCCACGGCCCTGTTCGTGGCGCATCTGGCGGATGGCTTCGAGAAACGGCAGCGATTCGATATCGCCCACCGTGCCGCCGATTTCGGCGATCACCACGTCCACGTCCTGCGCGACGCGTTTGAGGCCAGCCTTGATTTCGTTGGTGACGTGCGGGATCACCTGCACGGTCTTGCCCAGATAATCGCCGCGGCGTTCGCGCGCGATGATCTGCTCGTAGATGCGGCCGGAGGTCAGGTTGTTGCTCTGGGTGAGCTTGGCGTGGGTGAAGCGCTCGTAGTGGCCGAGGTCGAGGTCGGTTTCGGCGCCGTCGTCGGTGACGAAAACCTCGCCGTGCTGGAACGGGCTCATGGTGCCCGGATCGACGTTGAGATACGGATCGAATTTCTGGCAGGTGACCTTCAGCCCGCGGCTTTCCAGCAAACACCCAATGGAAGCAGCGGCAATTCCTTTGCCCAGCGACGAGACCACGCCGCCCGTTACGAAAATGTATTTAGCCATATGATTTCACCCGTTGGCAGGCCGAGGGCCTGCCCCACTAAAAATGTATTTGGCCATACTAATCACCCGTTGGCAGGTCGGGGACCTGCTCCACTGTATTTAGCCATATGATTTCACCCTCGGCATCATGGACGCTTCGAAGAGGCGCGAGACCCGTTCCAGGTCCTCGGGCGTATCCACGCCGAGCGACTCGTAATCGGTTTCGACCACCCGTATGGGGTAGCCGTTTTCGAGCGCGCGCAGTTGCTCGAGGCGCTCGGCGCGTTCGAGCGGCCCCACCGGCAGGCTGGAATAGCCCAGCAGAAAATCGCGCCCGTACACATAAAGCCCAATATGTTTGAACCACGCGCCACCCTGTTCCCGCGCATAGGGAATGGCGCAGCGCGAAAAGTAGATCGCGTCTCCGGCGTGGTTGGTGACCACCTTGACAACGTTGGGGTCGGTGATCTCGCGCGGGTCCTCGATCTTTTTCTTTAGCGTCGCCATCACCACGCCGGTATCGTGAAACACGGGCAGAATGGCGGCATCGATGGCGGCGGGATCGATCAGCGGCTCATCGCCTTGAATGTTGACCACCACGGCAGCTTCCTCGGCCGAGGCGACTTCCGCCACGCGGTCGGTGCCGGAGATGTGGTCAGCGCGCGTCATGCGCACCTGGGCTCCGAAACTTCGGGCGGCCGCATAGACCCGTTCGTCGTCGGTGGCAACGATGACGCTCGACAGGTAGCGCGACTGGCAGGCCCGTTCATAGACGTGCTGCAAAACGGTTTTGGAGGAGAGGAGTGCCAGCGCCTTGCCAGGAAAACGTGTCGAGCCAAATCGCGCAGGAATTACGCCCAGAATTTTACGGGGCACACGCGATCATACCATAAAACCGCTGTGATAGACTTGATGTAGAAATGCTGGCCTGACAGCTATGCTCCTGTCCCGGTGTGAGCTGCCCGTTGTCCTCGCCGCCTTCCTGGGTTTCTCATTTTGGGCGCAAGCTCAGGAACCCGGCGGCTCTCCCGCTACCATCGCGCCAAGGCCCAAGGCAACCGGAAAAGAGCAAGTTCTTCCCAAGGCCAACATCCGCGTGGATACCACGCTGGTGCTGATTCCGGTGACCGTGACCGATCCCATGAACCGCTTCGTCACCGGCCTGGAAAAAGAGAATTTCAAGCTGTTCGAAGACAAGAAGGAGCAGGAAATCAGCCAGTTCTCGAGCGAAGACGCGCCGCTTTCTGCGGGAGTGATATTCGATTGCAGCGGCAGCATGGGCCACAAGCTGGAAAAATCGCGGCTGGCAGTTTCCGAATTCTTTAAGACCGCCAACCCCGAGGATGAGTTCTTCCTGATCCAGTTCAACGATACGGCCAACCTGGTGCAGCCGTTCACGCAAAATCTGGAGGAAATTCAGAACCGCCTGACGTTCACTTTCTCCAGGGGCCGAACCGCGCTGCTGGATGCCGTTTTTCTCGGTCTGCACACCATGAAGCGGGCGAAGAATCCGCGAAAAGCGCTGCTCATCATCTCCGACGGCGGCGACAACAACAGCCGGTACACGGAAGCGGAAATCAAGAACCTGGTGAGGGAAGCGGACGTCCAAATCTATGCGATTGGGATTTACGAGGAAGGGCCGGCGCGGTCGCGAACCCCGGAGGAGAGCGCGGGCCCGGCGCTGCTGGCCGCCATCGCCGAACAGACCGGCGGGCGGCAGTATGAAGTGGACAACTTGAACGAGCTTCCGGACGTGGCGGCGAAAATCGGCGTGGAATTGCGGAACCAGTACGTGCTGGGGTACAGCCCGCAAAATCTCGATCGCGACGGCAAGTACCGCCATGTGGTAGTGAAGGTGATTCCGCCGCGCGGCCTGCCGTTGCTGCGGCCCTTCTGGAGATTGGGATACTATGCTCCTTCGCAATAGCTGGCGGGCGCCGGCGCTGATCGTCGCGCTGGCCGCCTTCGGCCAGGACAGACCCGCGGTTCCGCCCGGCGCCGAGGATGCGGGCGTGGTTTTCCGCGCCGACACGCGCCTGGTGGTGTGTCACACGACGGTGGTGGACAAGAACGGCCATCTGGTGACGGACCTTCCCGAATCGGCTTTCTCGGTCTCCGAGAACGGCGCGCCGCAAGCCATCAAGGCGTTCAAGCGGGAGGACGTGCCGGTTTCGCTCGGGCTGATCATCGACAACAGCGGCAGCATGCGCGAGAAACGCGCCAAGGTGGCGGCGGCGGCGTTGGGACTGGTCAAGGCCTCCAACAAGGACGACGAGGTCTTCGTCGTCAATTTCAACGACGACGCTTACCTCGATCTGCCCCACGGCAAGGACTTCACCAACGACATCACCGAAATGGAGGAGGCGCTTTCGCACATCGATTCGCGCGGCGGCACAGCCATGCGGGACGCCATTCGGATGTCCATCGACCACGTCAAGCAGAAAGGGCACCGCGACAAAAAGGTGCTGGTGGTGGTGACCGACGGCAACGACAATTCGAGCCTCATCAGCCTGGAGAACCTGGTGAAGGCCGCGCAGCAGAGCGAGGTGCTGATTTACTCGGTAGGCCTGTTGAGCGAAGAAGAGCGGCGCGAGGCCGTGAAGGCCAAGCGGGCCTTGGAGGAACTGGCCACGGCGACCGGCGGCGAAACGTTCTTCCCCAAGGAACTGAGCGACGTGGACCGCATTGCGGCGGACGTGGCGCGCGACATCCGCAGCCAGTACACCATCGAGTACTCGCCGAGCAACACTGCCATGGATGGCTCCTACCGCGTGATCAAGATCGCCGTGAATGCGCCGGGCCACCCGTCGGTGCGCACGCGCAGCGGCTATTACGCCACTCCCGACCAGGGGTCGCCGGCGCCCAAGGGCTCCAACGCCCTGAAATCGAAATAATGCTTGGCCTTCTCTGGCGCATGACCAGCGGCTATCGCCTGCGCCCGTGGCGCAGCCCGTACCTGCGCTGGCGTGTCGAAACTTACTGGGGCGTTCACGCCGAGGCCATCACACCAGCCGATTTCTGGCGCTTCGCTTGGCGCGAGCGGCGGGAGTTGGCCGGCTATCTGCGCTGGGCCGGAAAGATGCGGCGGAAGACACGCGTGACGGCGTGAGCGGGCGGTGCAATTATCTTAGCGGTTTGTCGCACAGCCCGCGGAGGCGTGGCTCGCCCCTACAAGCCGATTCGGCGTAGGGGCCGGGATCAGTTGTAGTGCGCCGCGTTGGCTTCGGCAAAACTCGCCAGTTCCGCCGGCAGATCTTCCAGCGTATAGATCGAGTTGGTCGGGCAGACCGGGATGCACGCGCCGCAATCGATGCAGTCCACGGGATTGATATAGAGATGCGGGACGTCGGCAAAGCCCGGTTCGTCCTCTTTCGGATGGATGCAATCCACCGGGCAAGCCTCAATACACAACTTGTCCTTCGTGCAGGTATCTGTAATTACATATGCCATGCCCGCAGATGTGCAATTGCCCTGCCACTGCCCAGAATCACTAACTTATGCAGAATCAGTCGCGAAACTCGACAGGCTGGAACTCTGAGTGGGTGAGGTTCCGCACCGCACCGGCAGCCAGTTGGTGGAATCGCGCTGCCGTTCGAGGCAGGCTACAGCAGATCCCCGCGCAAAATGGGCCGCCCGGCCAGCGAGATTCGGAAGCCGTACACAGCGACGATGGCCACCATCGCCAGGGCTACCAGGTTCAGCGCCGACGGTTCCGCGCTCCAGGGCACGTTTCCGAGAGCGTCTTGCGCGGCAATCGCTACCATCAACGCCAGCAGGCCGAAGCGAAGCAGGATGAAAGCAAACAGGGCGGCGTAAGCGGCCTGGAATGGACGATCGATCCAATTGGAGCCTGGCCCGCTGATGATCAGGGTGGTGAGCGCGATGAACGCCAGAGCGGTGAGCCACTGCTTACGCAGCAGCACGCGCAGCACGAAGAACACGAAGAAGAGAAAAAGGGAAGTGAAGATGCTGTTGCATATCAACTGCGTGAGCAGATACACACTGTGGCGGATCCCGGTGAGCGCGCCGAAGGCGGGTATGTTGGGAGCGCCACTGGCCCCATGGCACGCCAGTTGAATATAGGTGGTGACGGCAAACAAGGCTCCGGTTGCGGTGCCGATCAAAAGGTCGCGGCCCACCATGGGATCGCGAATGCCCTTGGCTACGTACCGTGTCCATCCGATCATGGTGTGCGGCCAGCGCCGCCGCACCCAAGGCTCCAGTGCGAGATACAGAATCCACGCCAAGCCGGCATTAATGCCTGCCACTGCCACCACTCGCCAGAACGTGTCAATCTCCTGGCTGGTGGTGGAATGGGACGTGGCGAGGTAACGGCCGGCGGCACTGCAGGTGAAATACAACAGGGCCAAAGCCAGTGCGCCGCGCTTGTCGCCCTTCCCCTGTTTGTGGTTGAACCAGGCGATGAAGCACGCGGCGGCGAAGGCGATATAGATCACCACCAGCGCCAACCACGGCACCTCGCTGCCCGGCGCGCTTTGCATACGCTCCGGCTTGGTCCAGGCGCCGATGACACGGAAGAAAACCGGCCGGCCGCGCCAGGCTGCGGCCTCAATGCGCAGCGCGGAGCCGGTGAAGGCATCGGAGCCGCTCCAGGCGGCGCGCGTATCCCAGTTGGCGAGGGGCGTCCACTCGGGCGCGGCGGGCTGCCACTTCGCGAGGTCGAGGCCGGCTGCGGCGAATAGCCGGCTCCAATCGAAAGCGGGCGCCGGGGCAGCCGGCGCCTCCTTCTGCGGCGGAACAGCCTCAAGGTCCAGCAGGCGGCCCTCTCGGTCCGTGCGCAAGCGAATCATGCCCGAACTCTCCAGCGGCGGGTCCATGTAGTTCGGAATCGTGTTCAAGCTATAAATACCGGTCAGATCCTGCGGACTCTCGCGATACCAGAAACGCACCAGCGGCGGAAAACCGGCGGTCGGAGTGCGCCAGCGCCTTGCCGCCAGGTCGGGATGGGTCTTCAAGTAGTCCTGGTAGAGTGGAAACTCGTCAAACCCCCACGCGGCGTCGGCTGGGCGCGTCGTGTAGCCAAAGCCCTCCAGCATCTGGCGCGCCTGGTGCGCTAGGGCAGCGGGCGCGACGTCCAGCGGCACTTCCGCACTGAGAGTGTATTTCGAACCCACGAAGCCGGCCACGGCGGTGAACACCAGCGCGGCGGCCAGCCAAGCCAGCGCCACCACCGGCCGCATTCCTTCGGTTTCTCCGGCGGCGGCAACCAATTCGGGCGTTGGTGTTTCGCCGGCCGCCATCGCAGCGGCGAGCGGGTCGCCGCCAGGGAGCGCGGCGGCTACGGCTCGCGCGGAGGCCGGCCGCTGGCGCGGGTCCGGATTCAGGCAGCGCAACACTACGCGCTCCACCGCCGGATCCAGCTCTCTCACCAGCGTGGTCAGGCTGGCCGGCTGGGCGCGCTCCTGCATCTGAATCAGATCCATCAGCGTGGCGGCTTCGAAGGCGCGTTTGCCGGTGAACAGCTCGTATAGCAGCAGGCCCAGCGCGTAAATGTCGCTCTTGATAGTGACTTCGGAGCCGGCCAACTGCTCCGGCGACATGTAGGCCGGAGTGCCGCTGCGCACGTCTCCTTGCAGTTGGGCGCTCAAGCCGGCCAGCCCGAAATCCATGATCACGGCCTGGCCGCGGCCGTCGATCATGATGTTGGCCGGCTTCAAATCGCGGTGCAACACGCCTTTTTCGTGCGCGGCGGCGAGGCCGGCGCAGATCTGCCGCGCGGTTTCGACGGCCTTATCCACCGGCAGGCGGCCGATGCGGCGCAGCAGCACCGCCAGATCCTCGCCATCGACATACTCCATCGAAATGAATTCGAGACCATCGACCTGGCCGACATCGTAGACGCGGCACACGTTCGGGTGGGTGACCTGGCGGGCGATGCGGACCTCGTTATAGAAGCGCGCCAGCGCGCGCTCATCGCGCGAAGCGGCTTCCGGCAGGAACTTCAGCGCCACGGCCTGGCCCAAGGTCAGATCGGTGGCGCGGTAGACTTCGCCCATGCCGCCGCGGCCCAACAGGCCGGCGATGCGGTAGCGCGAGGCCAGCAAGGTTCCGGGCAGGAAGCGGCCTTCATCCACCGCGCTCGAAGTCGCCAACACCGGGTTGGACGCCGATGGCGGCACCGAAACGGCCGGCGGCAGGACGGCGGTTTCGGCCGACGAGGCGTCCACCGGCGTGGCACACCAAGGGCAGAATCTGCCTGCTTCGGTGAACTCGCGGGAGCACGAAGGGCAGCGCGCCATAAGGTCTTCCATCTTAGCGCGCTTTCGCGCGCGGACTGAAGCGCGCCGCGGGCCGCGACAGAGCGGATGTTAAACTTGAGGTTGGGAACGGGCGGTTAGCTCAGCCGGTTAGAGCGTCTGGTTTACACCCAGAAGGTCGCAGGTTCGAATCCTGCACCGCCCACCATTAAAATCAAAAACTTACCTACCAGGCTTGCGGAGAATCCCGGTCACTGGCGAGCAAGAGTGGGTGGGTAAATGGGTGGGCTGTTTCTGGGTTGCGCGCTTCCAGAAGCGTTGTCCAGGGCCTGTAACTTATTGATTGTCGGCTGCGGTTGTTGTTGATCTGAACACCTGTCTTCTGGTGTTTGGCCAGAAGATCGGGCACAAACCTCCGACAGTTGCGCCAAACTCGTGCGCCGATACCCGCTGCCCCGACTTTACTCGCGCGCTTTCCCACAGCCGTGCGGACGCCGTTGAACCAGGCCGACAGTGAGACTCGTCGGAACCTATAGTCACGGACATTTTTCTGGCTACTGGCGGCGCAATCGGGTTAGGCTGCGCGTGAAGCGGGATTCCCACCGATGGACGCGATCTTGTCTGCAATCGCCAAACCGCTACTGTCGCGGGTGGGGATGCAGAGCCGGGATCTGCTACAGACGACGTGCGAGGCCCTGAGAAAATGTCAGTGGGTTTCGGAGTCTGGTGGATGCAACTCCCGCGACGTGAACTCCGGATCAATCGCCTTTTGCAACACCGACCGGGCAGTCTCCCACGGGCAGCCGCCGCTTGGGTCCGCCCGTTCACAGCCAGGAATCGACACATCCTGGCTCGCCGGCGGAGCGGCGATGGATAGGGGGCTTGCGTTACGCATTTGGTCCAGCGTCTGTGCCAGGTAGCGCAACTTCACCGAGAATCGTCCGGTGCCCGAGTCGCGCCACAAGGCGAAAATCAGCGCCCCACCAGGCGGCGTATCGTCTGGCTGGTATCCGGGCAGATTCCAGGAGAGGCCGAGCATTCCGGAAAGATTGGACAGATTGGTGTCGTGCCCAGAGAGGACCAGGAGAACATCGCCCGGGTGCCCCAAAGCTCCCGCAATGGACTTGCCAGACGCGGCCTGCTGCATCGAGCGCAAGACATGCGCCAGAAGGTTCGACCCACGGGCGCGTGCCAGGTAGGGCGTGCGGCGCATCAGGTCGGTATACACCGCATGCAGCTCCAGAACGTGGTTCAGGTTTTCGCGCGTCAGCCGGCCCCAGCCTAGCGCCGCGCCCGCAATTCCGTTGGCGTATTCCAGCAGCAGATTCTCGCTGAAGGTTGATCCGGCGGCGAACGGGCCCGTCAGCTCGACTGACTTGCCCTTAAGTGAGACGCCGATGTCGTCCGGCATATCCGTACGCCCGCGGAGTATGAACTGCAGGGCGTCCAGGGCCGAGCGGTGGTCGGCGATCAGCTTTTGCGGACCGGGGCCGAGGCGATCGCGTACGGCGGCGAGCGAACGCTCCGGGTCGGGAGTGCCGACGCCGGAAAACAGGGGATCGCTCTCGCCTTCCGGCTGCGCGTGGATGCCGATTCCGCAACCGGGAGCGATCGATTCGGCAAAGGCGCGGCCGGTTTCGAGAGTCCGTTGATCCTTGTCGGCCCGAATGTAAATGTGCGGGGCGTCCTGGCATCCATCCCGGCGGATCAGGTGTTCGCTAGCGAGCCACTCGCGGTAATAGGCGCCCATGAGCCGGATGAGTTCCCGCCCGTGCGGCGTGAGATTGCCGGGAGGGACGCCCCATTCGGGCCATGGCTCGGCCGAGCACTGGTTTAGGCGAGCGGTGTCCCAAGTGGGGGCGCGGACGCCATGGCGGGTGACGATCACAACATACACAAGCCGTGGCGCGGCGGCCAGCGGCCAGACGGCTATCAGCGCACAAAGTACGATTGCGAAGAGCCGGTTACTTTTCACGATTGAAGGTGTACCGGAAGCCGCCGGCGTAATCGCTCTTGTAAAACTCGCGCTGATTGACGAAGATCGGGCTGCCCTGGTAATAACCGAACACCTCGTTGGTGAGGTTTAGGCCGTAGACCACCGCGGAGAGTCCCTTGCCAATCCGGAAGCTGGCCTGCGCATCGAGTTGCAGGTGTGGCAGAGTGTAGATATCCCCGCTGGGACCTTTCGGACCGAGTTCGCTCACATCCGCGGAGGTCTGGTACTCGTACTGGAAAATGCACGGTCCGTTGTAAGAGAGGCCGACGCGCATCGAAAAGCGGCCTTTGTCGTAAGTGGGACTGATGTTCCAGGTATTGGGGGATTGTTGCTGCAACGCCGGGCTATCGAGACGGCCGGGAATGTGGAAGACCTTGGAGGCAGTCCAACTATAGTTGGCCATCACGCCGAGGCCATTCAGCAGGCCCGGCAGCCGGGAAAGACGCTGCTGGTAAGACACCTCGAAGCCGTATAGGTCGGCGTTGCTCACGTTGAGCCACTGCGAAACCAAGTCGCCCGAGTAGGGGCCGCTATTAGACGTGTAGGAGGTACTGATCAGCGTGCCGGAGAGTTGCTTGGCGAAGAACCCGGCCTGGAGAATTCCTGCGGGATTGAGATAGCGCTCGTAAAGCAGATCGTAGTTATTGGCATGCTCGGGCTTGAGCGCGGGATTGCCCAGCGCGATGGTGGCGGGATTGGTGGAATCGTCTTCCGTGACGTAGGGGACCAACTGGTAGGCGTCGGGACGCGCCACGCCGCGGGCGTAGACCAGACGCAAGCCGGACTCGTTGTCTAAAGCGTACCGAGCCGAAAGGCTGGGCAACGCATCGACGTAAGAGGGACTGTTGCGGGTGGGAACGGGGACTCCGCAACCCGTGGCGAGGACGCAATTCGGGCTCCCCGCAGGATACAGCGTCACGTTGTAGCCCAGCGTATTCATCTGCGTGCCTTCGAAACGGACGCCCGCCATCACGTGCAGCTTGCCGAAATCCATCGTGTTCATGAGGTAGCCTGCGGAGATGCGCTCGATGATATCGAACACGTTGGGGTAACCGTCAGCGGCTGTCTTATAGCCATCCAGGTACTTTGTCAGATTGCCAAGCGTGAAGCTCTCGATCTGAGTGAAAGCGGAAACAGGGCCGAAGTGCCCTCCGAAGTAGTCGCCGCTTTGGTAATTATTACTGCTAAAGGTGCTTAGGAACTCCGTCATCGGATAGTTGGCGGCCTTCCAGCCGTCGTAGACGTCTTCGGTGGAGTTCTGGTATTTGTGCCCGTTGCGGATCTTGCCGCCGAACTCAAAGACGCCAAAGTGAGAACCGATGTGGTAAAGGGTGGAATAGGAACTGGAAGCAGTGAGATTCATCTGCGCGGTTTTTCCGCTGGAAATGGTGATGTCCTTGAAACCCCAATTGGAAGCCACCTCAAGCGGCGAACCAGGCCCATCGCAATTGTTGCCAAAGTGGGGGACATTGGGATTGGTTTGCGCCGCAGGGTCGTAGCCGCAGCTTAGTGAGGAGCCGAGCCAGGAGAAGTCGGCCTTGGGGTTGCCGGCGGAATCGAGCTCATAGGAGTTGGACGCAGAGACTGCCCAGGTGACTGTCGAAGGGCCGAATTGCGTATGGCCGCCAAACGTGTAACTGCTGATAGAAGCGTCCGGTCGCTTGCTGGACGTGTAAAACTTGGGATTACCGCTTAACTGCGGCTCGTAATACCACTTATCGCCGTAATCCTTAAGATTCGAATAGAAACCTTTGAAGTAGATGCTGGTCAATTCGTTAAACTTGTAATCGGCCGTGCCTGCATAGCCCCAACGGTTGCGATAGTAACGATACTCGCGGATCGTGTTGTCGTCATAGATGGGCTTGGCGAAGGTGGAGGTGGGATCGATGGCTGGCTGCCAGTTGTCGATGCCGCGGCCGTTATAGTCGAACGATCCGCTAAAGAGGATGCCGAGCTTCCGATCGCGTCCGAAGCGATGGCCGATGGTCCCGCCGTCTTCGGTGTTCTCGCGGCCGCCGAGGATAGGGTTGTAGCCACCGAGGCCAAAGAGGTTTATGGTGGGCAACTCGCCGGCGGTCTTGGTTTTCATATTAACCGATCCGCCAATGCCGTCGCCATCCATATTGGGCGCCAAGGTTTTGTTCACTTCGACGGACTCCACCAGATCGGCGGGAAGCACGTCGAGCCTCACCTGGCGCACGGTGGGTTCGGGTGAAGGAACGGTGATGCCGTCGATAGTGACGTTGGTAAGGCGCGCTTCGGTGCCGCGCACAAATACGTAGACACCCTCACCTTCGATCCGTTCCAAAGTTATGGACGGGAGCCTGCCCAGAGCGTCGGCCACGTTGGCATTGGGTAATGAGGTAATGACTTCCGCTGGCAGGACTTGGAGGAGATTGTCGGCCATGCGGGTGCGGTTGATGGCTTCGTCTTCGCCGCGCGGCCGTTCGGCTGTCACCAGGACCTCGTCGGCCCGCGAAGCGACTTCCAGCCGGACATCCACACGCTTGAGTTCGCCGGCTGCCACGGTGACGTCGGTTTCGAAGGGTTTGAAACCCACGTAGGAGACCTCGATTCTATAGCTTCCAGGGACGAGATCGGCAAGAGAAAATTCGCCGCGCTCATCGGACGCCACTGCCAAGCCCTTGGACTGCAACTGCACCTGAGCTCCGTGGAGAATTGCGCCGGAGCTGTCGACGACTCGTCCGGCGATCACGCCCTTTGTCTCTACCCCAGCGGCGGACGAAACATAGCCCGTGAGAATAAGGGCTGCAACAAGGCGCCATGCGGTGCCCGGTACAAAACTGATGAACCTGCGCATAACAGTCCTCCCGTTACGATTCTTTTTCTTTCGCGGCACAAGCGAGAGTGCCACAGCGGTATTAGAACAAACGAGTCTGAGGGTAGTCTGAGGAAGCGGCCCGAATGCGGGAATTTTACTGTATCGTCATCGGATATTAACCTGCGCGATTCAGAATTGGGAAATACGAATCTTAATAGCCGAAGACAGACCGAATACTGCCGATCTGCTGCGCCGTGCACTTGAGACTGAGGGGCATTCCGTCCTGCTTGCCTACGATGGAGATCGGGCTCTCAAGCTGGGCATGGCGGCCGACATCGACGTGATTCTGCTCGACGTCATGCTTCCCCGGCTGGATGGCCTGAGCGTGCTGAGGAGGCTTCGGGAGGCGCGGCTTCACACACCCGTCATCATCGTTTCGGCGCGCGACGCCGGGCCCGACATCGTACACGGGCTGGACTGCGGCGCTGACGACTATCTCACCAAGCCATTCGAGCTGGACATTCTTCTCGCACGCGTCAGGGCGGTTGCCCGCCGTGCTCAGGCGCCACAGCCCACGAACCTGAAATTCGGGGACTTGAGACTCAATCCAGGCACCTACCAAATGCACCGCGGCGACCGGACCGTGTCCCTGACGCGCACCGAGTATGCCCTCTTGGAAACATTGATACGGCGCGCCGGCATGGTCGTGCCGAGAGAGGTGCTGATCGAAGAAGGCTGGGGAATGGAGTCCGACGTTAGCGACGCGAACCTGTACTTCTTTGTGCGTTCCTTGCGGTCGAAAATCACGCAGCCCGGAGAAGCCGAACTTCTGCACACGGTTCGTGGCGTGGGCTACTCCATCCGGAGTGAAGCCAGTTGATGGCCTATCGTTCCATCTCGCTCCGGCTCACGATCTGGTTCTCTTCCGTGTTCTTCGCGGGACTGGCTCTATTCGGCGCGGTCATGTGGCTCGACTTGAAGGACACTCTCACATCCGGACGATCCCGGACCCTGGAGAGGCGCGCCGACCGGTTGGGCGACTTGCTGCGCGAGACCCGGGCCGACCCCTCCGCACAGCGCGCCAGAAAGTTTCAGGCATTCGCGGACGCGACGGGTGGGGGGCTGATCGAGGTTTTCCAAATCAATGGGACTCGCGCTCTGCCTTCTCCGACCGCAGCCGCGCAGTCATTCCCTTGGCCCCGCCTCACACCGGTCGATCGTGACCGATTCGCCGAGGTCACGTTCCTGGGGCAGCCATATCGCGTTTTGGCCCATCCCTATCCTTCGGGTGCGGAACCGCTTGTTCTGTGCGCCGCCGCTCCGTTGGAGGGTAACCGTACCGTTTTGCATGCCTTCTCCGCCGGCCTGCTATGGGCCATCCCGGCTCTGCTGGTCATTTCGGCACTCGGCGGGTACGTACTCAGCCGAAGAGCGCTCAAGCCGGTTGACCAGATCATCGCGGCCACCCGCTCGATCGGTGTCTCGAATCTGTCTGAGAGGCTGCCGGTCGCGGAGACGAGGGACGAGTTACAGCGGCTTTCGGAAACCTACAATGCGATGCTCGCGCGCCTGGAATCGGCGGTGAACGAAATCAAGCGATTCACGGGCGACGCCTCGCATGAGCTTCGCAATCCCGTCTCGTTCGTGCTGACCACCGCGGAGCTTGCGCTGCGGAACCAACAGATCGATGCCGCCAGCGAGCGCGCTTTCGAAGAGATTGTCGCGGAGTGCCGAAAAGCCAGCCGTCTGCTGAAAGACATGCTGACACTGGCGCGCGCCGACGCTGGCAATTCCCGGCTCGCCTTCGAACCGGTCGATCTGGTCGAACTGGTGAAGGTGGTTTGCCATAAGGCTCGTTCGCTCATCGATGAACGTGGCCACACCCTCGCGATCCATATCGAGAACAGTTGCCACGCAACTGTGTGGGGAGATTACTCCAGTCTCAACCGATTATTGTGGATACTCTTGGACAACGCCGCGAAGTATACGCCGGCGCCAGGCGCAATCCAGGTGAGGCTGGCTGTCAGTGGGGAGAAGGTAACGGTCGCGGTCGAGGATAACGGAATCGGGATCTCGGCGGCCGACTTGCCGCATATCTTTGGCCGTTTCTATCGCGCTGACCCGTCCAGGAGCCAGGTGGAAGGTTCCGGGCTGGGTCTCTCCATCGCCACGTGGATCGCAAACGTCCATCAGGCATCTCTTTCGGCCGACAGCAAAGAGAACGCGGGCTCCGTGTTCAAGGTTGTGTTTCCCTTGCTTGCAGTCGACTCGCGTCTGCAGGATGGATCTCCAGCCGCCGGCTCAATGGCAAGCGTGGGCTAGGGTCTCCGCCCGCGCACAGCCAGCTACAATCAAGGCTCTGCAATGACGAGAACAGCCGCTGTTGGGCGGATGCGCCGAGGTTCACTGTGGATCGCGGCGTTGTTCAATCTGAACCAGGAGTAGTTGTGGAAGAAAGTGGTACTGCTGCGTTACTCACGGCCTCAGAAGTGGCTGGCGCTATTCGCATAGGTCAACTGTCCGCGACTGAAGTTGTCGAAGCGCAACTCGGTCGGATCGAGAAGTTCAACCCGGCACTGAATGCAATCGTCACGCTCGACGCCGATGACGCGCGTTGCCGTGCGCGCGAGGCTGACCGCGCCATCGCAAGCGGGGAGGCGTGTGGACCGCTTCACGGCGTTCCCATCACTCTCAAGGACTCATTTGAAACGGCGGGACTCCGCACTACCAGCGGCTACCGGCCGTTCCGTGACCGTGTCCCCGTTGAGGATGCAACACCCGTAGCTCGGCTGCGCGAAGCGGGTGCAATCATTCTGGGCAAGACCAATCTGCCAGCGTTGGCAAACGGCCTCCAGACTAACAACACGCTGTTCGGTCGTACGAACAACCCATGGGATTTGGGTCGTACACCCGGCGGCAGTTCGGGCGGCGCGGCCGCAGCCATATCCGGCGGTTTGTCATTTCTTGAATTGGGTAGTGACATCGGCGGCTCAATCCGGATTCCGGCGCACTTCTGCGGTGTGTACGGTCTCAAAGCAACGGCCGGTCGCATCGCGGCCAAAGGGCATGTCGCGAGCGCGAGGCGCTTACCAGCGCCAACTGGGTGCGAAGCGTTGTTTGAGCTCGCGTCTTTTGGCCCGATCGCAAGGTCAATTGAAGATCTCGAACTGGCGCTGCGGATCATCAGCGAGCCAGGCACGCCGCCCCTCACCCCGCCCGCACCAAGGACGTTGTCGGAGTTGCGCGTTGCCTGGAACGATGACTTTGGCGGGGCACCTCTGGATGGCGGCTCGCGGCGCCTCATGCACAGCTTCATAGAGGCCTTGACACGGCGTGGGTGCCACGTCGAACGATGTAGCAGCGTGGTGGATTATGTCGAAGCGTGGCGAGTTTCGGGAATCTGCAGCGCTGCAGTCAACACGGTCTTTCAGTCCTTGCCGACGCGATGGTTCCGCCGCGCTGTCTCGCCGCTGCTCCAGCAGTTCGGCCCTCAACATCCCTTGATGCTGGGCTTGTTCACGGGGCTAGCGCTCGACCGGGCATGCCTGGGTCGTGCCCTCGAACAGCGGATACGGCTCATCCAGCAGTTGGAAGAGTTCCTTGGGGCGTGGGATTGCTGGATTTGTCCGGCTTTTCCAACGCCAGCTTTCACCCACCGGCCCGCCAAAGCATCGATCGAGGTTGACCGTCAGTCACTGTCACAGCTTGAAGCGAATCTCCATAGCATCATTTTCAACATGACTGGCCATCCGGTCGTGACGATGCCGATCGGCTTGTCACCCGAGGGCCTGCCAATCGGTGTGCAGGTCGTTGGAAGCCGTTGGCAGGAAATGGCCCTTTTGAATACTGTGCGCCAGATTGCACTGGTAACACGCGGCTTCCAGCGTCCACCAGGCTACTAATGCGCGTGTCTGCCGACGCCAGCTTCCTACAGGAGACGCCGATTCCACGGCTTGACCGTGCGTCCACGCGGATCGCCGACTATCCGGTGAGTTATCGCGTCGAGGGCTCGATAAGCGGTTCCTATGCGATCACGCCGCCGGAATTGAATCGCCAGTTTGTTTCACCAGCAATGTGGTGACAGGCAATGGAGAGCGCATGGGCGCTACCTAGCGAGGCACCACGGCTCGCAGATGGCAGCTTTCAGTAGGCAGCGATCTCGGGGTTCTTCGGAGTACGGAACTGGGGTGAGGGCCGCTTTCATGCGCGAGGCTCGTCCCGCGAGGGAAGACGACGGCGATCAATGAATGGCGCGGACGGCGGGTACTACTCCCATCTCCTGCAGAACGCGCCGCATGCCCGAGAGAAGCGCGTCGATGTCCGCAGGCGACAACCGCCCGATGGTTCCAATGCGAAAACAGGGCTCTGCCGTCAGCTTGCCGGGATAAATGATGAATCCCAATCCGCTCAGCCGCCCATACAGTTCTTCGAACCGAAACCGCGGGTGCTCGGGATAGCGGAACGCGGTGATGACATAGCTTTGATCGTCTGGCGCCAGGTATGCCTCCAGCCCCAACTCCGCCATGCCGCGCATCAGCACGTTGTGATTGGTGCGATAGCGAGCGGCCCGGCCGGCCACGCCGCCTTCTGCTTCCAGTTCGAGCAAGGCTTGATGGAATGCCAGTAACGTATGCGTCGGCGGAGTGAAGCGGAACTGGCCGTCGGATTCGAATCCGGCCCACTGCGCATGCAGATCGAGACTCAGCGTGCGTGCTCGGCCGTTCGCTTCTAGTAACCGGCGGCGCCGCGCCAGCACGAACCCGAAGCCGGGAACGCCTTCGATGCACTTGTTCGCCGACGAAATCAGGAAATCGATGCGCGCTGTGGCGAGATCCAGCGGGATTGCCCCGAAACTGCTCATGGCATCGACGATGTACACCGCGCCCGCCCGCTCCACCGTGGCGCCAATCGCTTCGAGCGGGTTGAGAATGCCGGTGGTGGTTTCGCAATGAACCACCGCCACATGGGTAACGCCGCGCGATGCCGCGAGACGCTGCGCCACGGCTTCGGGCGAGATCCTGCAATTCTCGGGCACGTCCACCGTTTCGGTTTCAATCCCGTGGACGAGCGCCATCTGCGCGATGCGGCGTCCATACGCTCCGTTCACTAGGACCAATAGCTTGCCTTCGCGGGGAATCGCCGAGGAAATCACGGATTCGATGGCAAAAGTGCCGCTGCCCTGCATAAGAATGCATTCATATTCGCCTGCGGCGTTGGATGTGGCTGTCCCGCCGAGCGCCAGTAGCCGCTCGCGAATCTCGCGCACCGTTTGCAGAAAATCGGGGTCGCGCGAACCAGCATCGCGTAACATGGCGGCCTTCACTTTGGCGCTAGTGGTGAGGGGTCCGGGTGTGAATAGTAATTTAGCAGTCGTCATAGAGTAAGTTCTCATCTTAATTGCAGTCGCCTGGCATCGCTCACACTGCCCGTCTCTGGTGGTTGAGATAGGCCACGCCGGCGACGCTCGAGAGCAAAGCCACGGCAGCCAGTGAGGCAAAACCGCCTTTCCAGCCCCACGTCACCGAAACGCTGGCGAAACTGTTTCCGGCGAGGACTCCTCCCAAGTAACCGGCACCGTCAATCAGCCCGGATGCCGTGGCGCTTCCCTGCTTTCCGCCGAAGTCGAGCGAGATGGCTCCCGCCAGGTAGGAGTATGGCCCGGTCATTACGAAAGCAACCAAAGTGACCAGAACGACGGGTACAACCTTCGATCCTCCAAAACTCGAATTCGCCAGCACGAACAGCACCAGCGCCGCGAGCAGCATTCCGCAAGAGATAATCGCGGCTCGTCCGCCTTTGCCGAGGCGATCGCTCAGGAAGCCCGCCACCAGCACGGAGACGCCGCCAAACAAGGGGAACAGGGCGCTCTTCTGTGCGGCGTCTGCCACCGTGAGTCCCACCGATTGCGTGAAGTAAGTTGGCGTCCATAGGTTGAATGTCTCGCGCAGGATGGTGATGCCGCAGGAGAGTAAGCACACCAGCCAGAAGACGCGGCTGCGCGCGAATGTCTTCAAAAGCGAGCGTAGGCTTTCAGGCGCATGCTTTTCGCCCTCGGACTGGAAAAAGTTCGCCGGATTGGCAGGAGGCTCCGGGAAGCCGATCCGCTCCGGCGTCTCCTTCAGCAGCGCCAGGTTGATAAGTAACAGAACGCCCAGAGTCGCGGCGGCGGCATAGAATATGCCGCGCCAACCGAGCCCCGCCCCGATCAGCCACGACATGAACTCACGCGAGGCAGCGTCGCCAAAGAGAAAGCTCAGACTGACGATGCCCATCGCGGTTCCGTATGAAGAGTAAGAGAACCAGCGGGACGCGATCTTGACCATTCCAGCCCAACCCATCGATTGAGCCAGCCGGTTACCCATCCACGCAAAAGTGAAGAGGGGAATGCCGCCGGCCAGACCAAACACGATGGTGAACAGGATCGATCCCGCCATTCCGAAAAGGAAGTTACGCCTGCCCCCGAGGAAATCGGCCAGCCATCCGCTAGGGAACTTTCCGATAGCATAGGCCAGAACCCCCAGCGACGCGATCGTGCCGAGACGAACTGTGGCGGCATTCGCTGCGATGCCTCTTTTCGCCATCTCGGCGATCAGCAGCGGCATGGCTACCGCAAGGTCCGAGCGACAAAGGTAGTATCCTGCGTAACCAGTTACGAGCAATGCAACGGTAAGCGCGCGCCATGTCTCGAATCGATTGGGAATCGTCGCGTTGCGTCGCGCCGTGGGATGCTGCACCAGACTCGCGGGAACCACTGGCATTACGGCCGTTCGCCTGACGAAATCCGGCCGGCGACCTCATCGATCACATCCAGACAATTGCCCGCGCTTTCCACAAGATAGTGTGCGCCCGCATCTAGCAGGCGTGTCCGCGCCCGCGCCATCACCTCGTACCGCTCGGCGTCGGTTGCCGAGTTCCATTCCTCCACGGTCAAACCAGCTTCGTTGCCTGTGCGGGTGACACCGATCGTCCACATGCCGGCGTTCAAACCCTCCTCGATGTCGCTCGGCGTGTCGCCGATCTTCACGACAGACCAGAGAGGACTTACCTCGAGCCGTATTGCGTTCAAGTAGCACATCCACGGCGCGGGACGCCCGCCTCCCGGCACATCTCCCGGACAGATTGCGCAGTCCGGCTCGAAGCCCTGTTCGCGCGTGCGGTCGACGAGAAACTCGATCATCGGCCGCGTGTATCCGGTGGTGGATCCGATTCTGATGCCCCGAGACCGCAACCCGGCGAACGTTTCACGTACGCCGGCGATAGCTCCCGAGAAGCGTCCAAGACACTCGGTCTGCTTCGGGATGAACTCCGCGTAGAGCGCCTCCACATCGGTTTCGCGCGGCGCGGTTCCACGGCGGCGCTCCCATTCCTCTGTCACTCGCGGTAACCCGAGGATGCAGCGGATATGATCCTTCTTGGCGATCCCCATCGAAAGGCGCGCTTCGGCGACAGTAACCGCAACGCCCGCTCCGGCAAAGACATCCTGCAGTGCGGCAACAGGCGCCCGGCTGCCATGGTCCACGATGGTGCCCGCCCAGTCGAAGACTACACCCTGGAGTTTCATGCCCTGGTCGGCCTCACGGCGCGATCCGCCAGGCCAAACACCGGGGATTTCTTTGTGCTGTGTACTGCTTCGAACAAGTCAGCGCGCTCGATCTTCCTCTTCATCACGGCCAGGATAACTGCCCCCGGTGGATTTCTTGATGACAATTCCATGTCAGGGCGCGACGAAACAAGTGGGGAGCAAAACTCTGTTTTTGTAACCATTGCGTGAGCGGAGTGTCATATCGATGGAATCGCTCAGTTAGTATGCTGCCGAGGAAGGGTACTCGCCGGCGTTCCGGAGCAGGGCACCTTGCTGTGCACCGGTTTCGCCCGCCGTTTTAAATAACATTTTGAGGAGGTTCCTGTTGGAACTCAGCAGACATTCCATTCACCAACGCATGGCTGGCTTCGCGGTTCTCTGTCTTGTGACCTCGGCTGCGGCATTTGCTCAGTCGACTTACGGAACCATCAACGGCAGCGTCACCGATCCATCGTCCGCCGCGGTTCACGGGGCGACGGTCGAGGCCACCAATCAGCAGACCCAGGTCAAGCACAGCCTGGTAACGAATGCCGAGGGACGCTACCGCTTCGTGAACCTCGACCCCGGCGTTTACGCAGTTTCAGCCAGCGCACCGGGCTTCAGCGTGACGGAGCGGAAAGATGTCGTACTACAGGCGCGCGAGGAACTCCCGATCGACTTGCAATTGGCGGTTGCGAGCGCGGCGGCCACCACTGTCGAAGTAATCGGGACGCCTGTCATTGCCGAACAACTGACCCAGTCCGATTCGAAGTCGGGCGACGCCATCACCGATCTGCCGCTGAATTTCCGCGCGACGGCCAGTCCCAGCCCGATCGTCGTCGCGGATCTGGCGCCTGGCGTTGAGACCGACAGCGGCGGCAATATCACGATTGCGGGCCAGTTGCCCACGGCAACATCGTTCTCTCTGGACGGTATATCGACCCAGCTTCCGCGTTACGGCGGGCCCACTCATGACCTTTTCCCCTCGGTGGAGGGCATCGCCGAGTTTCGCGTTAATACTGCTGCCAACAGTGCGGAATTCTCTCAGGCAACTGACATCACGGTCATCAGCAAAAGCGGCTCCAATGAGTTTCATGGCGGCGCGTTTTGGTACCTCCAGCGGCAGGACATGAATTCGGCCGACCCGATCAGCGGCATCATTCCGACGGGCGACGCCAACACTTTCGGCATGTCGATCGGCGGTCCGGTCCAGCTGCCTCATGTTTACGACGGCAAGAACAAGACGTTCTTCTACTTCGACTATGAGGGTGTACGCCTCGACTCCAACACGCTGATCTCGGCCAATACTCCGCCCACGGCATGGGTGAACGGAGACTTCAGCGGCGCTGGCGCTATTATCGACGGCTTGAACGGCCAGCCGCTGCCGGGCAACCAGGTCCCCGCGTCCCAGATCAACGCGGTTTCCGCCAAGCTCATTCCGTCCGTGTTTCCCACGCCGACAAGCAGCGAAACCGCTCTGACGTCTCCCAACCTGGTTACGTCGTTCCCGGGGACCTATAGCAATGATGGCTTCGATGGGCGCATGGATCACAACTTCAGTGCGAATCATCATGTGTGGGTGCGCGTGACGCAGAAGACAATCGCCTCGGTCGGCACCGATGCCGCGATCGGCGCTGGTGGAGCGGGCGATACAACCTATAACCCACTGATGGGTTCGTTCTCCACCGACTCCGACCTGACAAATATAGCTGCTTCCTATAACTGGATCATAAAGCCAACGTTGATTAACGAACTGCGCTTCGGATATACCCGCGCGAACTTCAATTTCGTGTACCCGCAAGCGGCGCAGGGCGATTCGATTGTCCAAAACGCCGGAATCGAGGGTTTGCCGGGGCCGCCGAAGAATGGTCTGGGCGGCATTCCGGTGTTCTACATCGGCGATATTATGGGGGGCGAGACGAATCCGTATGGACACCCTCGGGTGAATAAGAACGCCACCACCGAGATCGGTGATAACCTGTCCTGGATACTCGGCCGGCACACCGTCAAAGTTGGCGTCGAAGGACGCCGTCTCAGTTACCAGGACAATATCACTTTCAATCTGGGCGACGAGTACGGCGATTACTTCTACAACGGAAGCGACGCGCAAGGGTTCGCCACGTTCCTCCTGGGAAGAATCGATGACGCCGAGCAGGCGCAGAACGGGCCTGACGGTAAGCCGTACGGCTATCACTACGGCGGTTTCGCGCAGGACGAGTGGCGCCTTCGCCCCAATTTCACGCTGACCGCGGGTTTGCGGTACGAGGTCAACACGCCGTTCAACGATCAGACTCACCAGCTCGGCAATTTCGACACGAATGTTCCGGGCGGAGAACTGGTGATCCAGAACGAAGAAACGGGGCTGATTAATCCCTTGTGGAGAGAAGCGGTCGGGAACACTCCGTTCGTTACAGCGAGTCAGGTCGGTTGGCCCGATACGCTTCGTGAGACTTACTGGGGTAACATTCAACCGCGCCTCGGCTTGGCCTGGAGTCCTGATCCCAAGACTTCGATTCGCGCTTCCATGGGTTTGTATTCGGTTCCGGTCCTGGGCGCGGTATTGTATTCGTTGCTGGGCGTGGATACCAGTTACTACGCCGACTATGGCACAACGTATTTCCCCGACGCCTTTCCGAGCGGCGTCGGCAGCGCACCGGCTTACCCCGGATATCGCCGCGCCAATCAATACAATTTGAAAGATCCGAGAGTGATCCAATGGAACTTCTCGATCGATCACGATCTTGGATGGAATACGCTGGTGCGCGCCAGTTATACCGGATCGCACACTTATAACCTGATTTACAGCCCGGATCTCAACCAGGTCGAGCCAAACACCGTCGGCTACGCCGCGCTGGTGGCGACGCCGGCCCTCCGCCAGCAGAACCTGAAGTACCCGAATTTCCGCGAGGTACTGACGCGCGCCGACGGCCCCAGCGCAAAATACGATGCGCTGTCGTTGGAAGCGAATCACCGCTTCGCGCACGACCTGACGTTTTCCAATAGTTACACTTGGGCAAAGAGCATCACGAATGCGCTCGGCGTGGCTCCTTCGTCGGCGATTCCTACCGGCGGCCAGGGGGATAACGGCGATAACGTGAATAACATCTATAACATCGCCGCCGATGAAGGGAACGCATACTATCTCCCGCGGCAACGGTTCGTCAGCACCCTTGTCTACGACCTGCCGTTTGGCCGCGGCAAGAAATACTTCGGCGGCGTGGGCCGATTCGCGAACGCGGCGGTTGGCGGATGGCGTGTGACCGGCATCACTCTGGCTCAGACCGGACCGTGGCTGACGCCCTACTTCCCGAGCAGCCTCGCCGATCCGTCTGGCACCTTCCCTACCGCCCGGTCGGTGAAGCAGCAGCGGCCGGACTGTGTGTCGGGCCAGTCGGGGTACCTGTCGAACCCGACGACAGCCGATTATTTTAATGTAAATGCTTTTTCGGTTCCGGCCAGCGACATCGGCCGCTTCGGCAACTGCGGTGTGGGAATCCTGGAGGGTCCGGGAACGGCGGTTTTCTCGTCGTCCGTCGGCAAAACGTTCGCTATCTCGGAAAGGGTCGGCGTGCGCTATGAGGCGCAGTTCGCGAACCTGTTCAACATCCTCAACAAGGCGGCCCCGAATATGAACGTGGCCAGCGGCTCTTTCGGGCTCATCAGCCAAAGCCAGCTCGTGGAGCAAGCCGGGCCCCGCTCGATTCAGATGATGCTACGGTTTCAGTTCTAGCCGAGTCGTCTCCTGTTCTCGTGGCGGCCGCGGCTCGGGTTTCGAACCCGCGCCGGCCGCCGCGGCGCTTTTGTGAACTGGTACATTTGGACGAAAGCCGCAAAACCCATGACTCTATCGCGTCGCTTGTTCACGATCGCTGTGTTGACCGGCCTGGCAATCGGGCAGATGGCGGGCCAGCCGGCCGGGCAACGCGCCCTGCTGCTGATTTCGATCGACGGCATGCGGCCGGATTACGTCACGGCGGCCGATGAGCACGGCTTCAAGATCCCTAACCTGCGCCGGATACTGGCCCGGGGCGCCCATGCGAGCGGCGTCCGCGGCGTGTTGCCCACGGTGACATACCCCAGCCACACCACCATCCTCACCGGCGTCTGGCCCGCCCGGCACGGCATCTTCAACAACCTCACCTTCGATCCGGCGGGGACTAACTTCGAGGGCTGGTATTGGTACAGCGAAGACATCCATGCGCCGACGCTCTGGGAAGCTGCGGCGAGAGCCGGCTACCGGGTGGGGAGCGTGAGTTGGCCAGTTAGCGTGGGCGCGCCGGGGGTAAGCGAGCTGATCCCCGAATACTGGCGCGCCACGACGCCCGACGACCTGAAGCTACTGCGCGCGTTGTCAACGCCCGGTCTGCTGCGGGAGTTCGAGGGCCAGCTCGGCCCTTACGTCACCGACCTGGAAGACGCGATACCCAGCGACTGGTCGCGCACCCGCTATGCCGAGGCCATCATCACCCACAAACATCCGCGCCTGATGACCGTGCACCTGGCCGCTCTCGATGAACTGGAACACCAGACCGGCCCGTTCAGCGCGGAAGCCAACGCTGCGCTCGAAAAGATCGACGGCATGGTGGGCCGGCTGAACGATGCCATGCGCCGCGAGACTCCCGGGGCGGCTATCTGCATCGTGTCCGATCACGGCTTTGCGCGCATCGATCACCAGTTCAGTCCCAGAGTAGCGCTGGTGAAGGCAGGCTTGATGACGCCCAACCCGAAGCGGGATTCGCTGCAGGCGCCGGCGGTGACGGAATGGAAAGCCGCGTCCTGGGGAACCGGAGGCTCGGCCATGATCGTGCTCCACGACCCGCACGACGAAGTCACCCGCGAGGCCCTGGCGAAATTGCTGCGCGAACTCGCCGCCGACCCGGCCAACGGAATCGCCGGCATACTCGACCGCGAAGCAATCGCGCGGCTGGGAGGGTCTGGGATGGCGGATTTCGCGATCGACATGAAGCCCGGCTATTCGATCGGCGCCGCCATGGATGGGCCGCTGGTGCGGGCAATCAAGCCCGGCGGCACGCATGGTTACGCACCGACGCACCCCGAAATGCTGGCGGCGTTCTTGATCGAGGGGTCTGGCATCCAGGCGGGCACGGACTTAGGTGAAATCGACATGCGCTCCATCGCTCCGACGCTGGCCAGGTATCTCGGGGCTTCACTGCCATCCGCCGATCTACCGCCGCTTGAAGTTTTTTGAGCGACGATTACCTTGCCCAAGCTCTGTTGAGCGGAACACCTGCAAGGCCATGTCGGAACTTCGGCGCGCGATTGCGATGTGAGGGCCGTACGGCGGCGGTAGAAACTGTAACGGAACATCCACGAAATATCAGCGAGGCCAGCGGTCACGCTTCGCGCCAAGGCGCGACATAACACCAGAAGGTCAGAAAAAGTTGGCCGACCGGTGTTGGTGGGCAGAACCAGGTAGCCATCCCCCAGGAGAAACTCAAGAATGTACACTGTAATTCGGCAGCACAACGGGAGCATTGTGGAGGCCGTTGTGCTGGACCTCACGCG
>Ga0326728_10002836_pt1 | contig 56325 bp, 45 predicted proteins | sample MB3enrmetagenome_FD_207602 | JGI IMG/M metagenome (GOLD analysis project Ga0326728, IMG submission 207602) | Lab enriched peat soil microbial communities from McLean, Ithaca, NY, United States - MB31MN | ecosystem: Environmental > Terrestrial > Soil > Wetlands > Peat | place: USA: New York... | reverse complement strand
GGACCGTAGATTACATGTCTCCCGAACAGGCGCGTGGCGAAGAACTCGATGCCCGCACCGACCTGTTTAGTTTCGGCGCAGTGCTTTACCTGATGGCGACGGGTCAAGAGGCCTTTACAGGAAGCACGACCGCCCTCATCCACGATGCCATCCTGAATCGAGCACCGGTGGCGGCGAGCAGCCTGAACCCCCAATTGCCGCCCAAGCTGGAAGAGATCATCAACAAGGCGCTCGAAAAGGACCGCGACTTGCGCTACCAAAGCGCCGCCGAAATTCGTTCGGATTTGAAGCGCCTGAAGCGGGATACGGATTCGGGCCGTAGCGCAGGCGCCCCGAGTCGTAGCGCAGGCGTTTCGCCTGCTGTCGCGGGAGCGTCCCGCTCGCGCGAAGTGCGTGGGCAAGATGCCCACACGACAGCGGGCGGGACGCCCCCGTTACGGGGAATGACGCTACGGTGGCGGGCGGTGGCAGTTCTGGGTGGGCTCGTGCTACTGGGCCTCGCGATTGCGGCAGGGGTTTATTTCCGCTCGTTGCCGACGAGTCGAGGCATCGACTCCATCGCGGTCTTGCCCTTCAGTAACGTGGGCGCTGACCCGAACACGGAGTATCTCAGCGACGGTGTCACCGAAAGTCTCATCAACAGTCTATCGGAACTGCCTCATCTTACGGTCATGTCACGCAATGCAGTCCTGCGGTATAAGGCGCGAGAGATCGATGCCCAATCCGCCGGGCGCGAGCTGAAAGTTCAAGCGGTTCTGACCGGCCGGGTGGTTCAGCGAGGCGACAACCTGTCGCTCAGTGTTGAACTGGTGGACGTGGCGAAAAACAGCCACCTTTGGGGAGAGGAATTCAACCGCAAGCTGGCCGACCTCCTCGCCATCCAGGATGACATCACGAGGGATGTTTCGGAGAAGTTACGCCGCAAGCTGAGCGGGGAAGACGAGAAGCGGCTGGCCAAGCACAATACAACGAACCCCGAGGCTTACCAGCTTTACCTCAAGGGTCGCTACTTCTCCAGTAAGTACACCAAAGAGGGATATGATAAAGGGACCCAGTACTTTCACCAGGCCATCGACCTGGATCCCAACTATGCCCTGGCTTACGAGGGTTTATCTTATGCGTATTGGGTTGAGGACGACCTTTTTGTTGCGCCCAACGAAGCGATGCCCAAGGCGAGAGAGGCCGCAAAGAAGGCTCTGGAATTGGACGATGCGCTACCTGAAGCTCACACGGACTTGGGAATCGTTGAATTGACGTACGACTTTGATTGGAGCGCTGCCGAGAGGGAATTCCGGCGCGCCATTGATCTTCGACCCAACTATGCGCTGGCCCACGAATACTTCGGCTGGTATTTGGTTTCGGTCGGGCGGCTGGAAGAAGGGGTGGAAGAGGGTAAACGAGCTGTGGAGCTGGACCCGCTATCGCTCGACGCCAATGCCACGACGGGCCAAAGCCTCTTCCTCGCTCATCGTTATGACCAAGCGGTCGACCAATTGACTAAGGGCCTCGATATGGATCCAAATTACTGGCTGGCGCGCTTGTGTCTGGGGGAGGCCTACGAGGGCGAGGGTGACCTTTCGCGCGCTGCCGCCGAGTTTCAGCAGGCCGAAAAAGAAGAGCCGACCGTACATTGGCCTTTGGCAGCGCTCGGCTACGCCTACGCGGTAACGGGCAAGAAAGACGAGGCCAAACAAATCCTCAAGGAACTTCAACGCCTGTCCACAGCGGGTTACGTGGCCGCTTATTACCCCGCCTTAGTTTATGCCGGGCTGGGCGAAAAGGAGCAAGCCCTGGCGTCGCTGGAAAAGGCCTTTGCGGATCGTTCGGCCTTCATGACATTTATTAAAGGCGACCCCGAACTCGACAGTCTGCGCTCCGAGCCGCGCTTTCAAGACTTGGTGCAACGGATGGGTCTACCCCCTGACCGTCCCCCTGATTTGCCCAAATCCCCAAATTGAGGTATAATTGGTCAATTAATTTTTTGGGCATTTTGCCGCGGACGATTTCATACGGTCAAGGAAGACTTGACCACCTTTTCATCGGCCAGCTCCTGAGCCAGTAGGTTTTGACGAGCGTAAATTCAAGACCTTGCGTAATGAGTATCCGGCCTGGAATCAGTTATTTAGCATCGCTCACAGAGCGCAGGGGCTCACCCCTCAGGCCTTCGAGGTGAACTGGATGATGTGGTTTGTCGGGTTGCGAACCCGAATCCCCGAACTCTTATGGCAGCGAGAAATGCGCCGACTGCTGGTTTTCGTCCCGGCTCTAATCATAGGGGTCTTGTGTTCGGCGATGTGGTGCGAGCCCGACGGCATGGCCCCCCAGCCCATCGATTCCTTCCTCCTCTCCTTGCATTCCCTGGAGACGCAGCACGCCCGCAAGGTCCGCGTTCTGCATTTCGGCGATTCGCACATCGCCTCTGACACGGAAAGCTCCGTGGTGCGAGCTTATCTTCAAAACATCTTTGGCGACGGCGGCCCCGGCCTGGAGCTTCCCTGGAAGGGACCTCCCCTTTCGTCCTTGACCATCACTTATGGGAATTCCTACGGCTGGGAGCGCGGTCATCCAACCTATATCAGCCCAGTGCAGGACACGGGCCTTTCGCTAAGCTACATCGAAGCCGCGTCTCCCAATCAAAGCGCCTGGCTCGAGGCGACGGGGAGTGAGTTCCGCGTCTATTATCTGGCGCAGCCGGAGGGTGGCGAGGCCGAATTCCTGCTTGACGGTGTGTCCCTCGGGCAGCAAAAGATGAGCGCCGGCTTCCCGCAGTTGGAGATTGCACGATTCCAGGCGCCGGGGCCCGATGCACCGCATCGATTTGAAATTCGCACCCAGGATTACGGCAGGGTGCGGATTCTCGGCGTCGCGGTGGAGAAAGCCGCCCCCGGGGTGGTTTACAGCGCGCTGGGCCTGGTGGGCGCGCGGGCGGAGTACCTGCTGAAGTGCCGCGAGGAAACCTTCGAGTCGCAAATCTCCGCTGAGCAGCCGGACTTGATTATCATGGGTTACGGCACCAATGAAACCAGCGGGTCCTACCTCGACGAGAACGCGTACGAAACCGCTTTGAGCACCATCATTGCGCGCATCCATCGCGCCGTTCCCTCGGCGCTCGTCATCCTTCTCACTCCCCCCGATCGTGGTGACAGCCGCCCCGGCCAGGCCGAGCATTTTGAGCGCATCCTGCAAGAAGTCATCGCGGCGCAGCGTGATGTGGCGGGCAGGGATGGAACCGTCCTGATGGACCTGCACGCGGCCATGGGTGGCGCGGGCTCCGCCGAACGTTGGGCCGCCATGCAACCGCCGCTGGCGCGGCCCGACATGACCCACTTCACCAACGAGGGGTACAACATGTTGGGCCGTTATATTGTGGGCGGAATCATGAAGCTCTACGACTCGGGAGCGGACGCCGCCGGTTCCTTCTCAAACGATTCGCTGGAAGGGAAACGTCTTGGCGAGCTTCTGCCTCCGCTCTACCCAGGGTTGACCAAGAGTGCGATTCTCTCCGCAGCCTATCGGACCAGCTACTCGCCCGAACCTTCTTCCTCTCCCCCGCAAATTTTTTATTTCCTCATGCCCGATGGCCAAGTTGTTGTTACCAATGACCTTTCCATGATTGACTCCTCCAAGGGTAAGGTCATCAGTCCGGAGGAAGCAGGATGTTTGTTGCGCGGGAAAGCCGCCCCTTGCGATAATGCTAGCCGATGATAGTGACCGGGCGATCATTTTGGCGTGGGTGTCCTGTAGGGATCGCTGCCATTCTCTTCCTGGCTCTCAACTTTCAGTTGATTCGCACCTGGGCCGCTCAGAACTCCTCCACCTCCACAACGCAGAACACTTCCACCACCAAGACAACCTCGACGACGAAGAAGACCACCCGGCGCACACGCCCCAAACCCCAGCCGGTGAAGCCCGTTCCTTTGCCCCCTCTGGACCCAGTCCCCATTGAGACCGGCGAGCAAAACGCTTTGGCATCTTTCTTCCGAGCCCTCGCGAGTCTTGAGTCTCCGTCGGCGGATGCGCTCGAGCCGCCTGTGGTGCACATCATCCACTTTGGCGATTCGCACGTGGCCTCGGACTACTGGGCGGGAGCAATCCGCGAGAAACTCCAGGCGCGCTTCGGCGATGCGGGGCCCGGGTTCGTTCTCCCCGGCCGCCCCTGGCAAACCATCCGCTATGCCGAAGCCAAATCTCTCGACGGACAGGGCTGGCGAACCGATGGGCTAAGGCCCGGCGAGAATGATGGAGTGGTGGGGTTGGGTGGCATGAGCCTGGAGAGCTTTCGCCAAGCGAGTCCCGCCTCGGCCCTCGCATCCTTCTCGCAATTTGCCATCCTCGCCGCCACCACTCCCGGCGCCGATTGCTTGCAGGTTCAGGTGGATGACGTGGACTTTCACGACCTCGCGTCGCACGTTGAACCGGTGATTCCCGGCGGCCCTTCGCCCGCGCCTGTCGCTCTGGTGCCGGAACCCAGCAGCAGATCCCTGGGCGGCGGCGCGGCGGATCCGCCCGATCCCCCGGTTTCCCCGGCTCCCGTCCAACGCAGCAAGAAGCGTCGCAAGCCCGTCCCGGCTGTGCCGCCGTACCATCCCTGGCCGGCCGATTCCCTTCTCGACCTTCTCCAGCTCAGCAACTCCACGCCGCTTGCCGCCGGCCCCCACCGGGTTTCCATCCGCAGCAGTTGCGGGGGCAAGGTGCGCTTGTTGGGCATGGAGCTTTTCAGTGGCTCGAAAGGCATCGTCTACGATACCGATGGGGTGAATGGGGCGCGATTGACCGACGTCGAAAAACCTCTGCCCGCCCTGCGCAAAGCACTTCTTCAGCAATCCCACCCGGCCTTGATTATTGTTTCGTACGGCACCAACGATATTGCCACGCCGGGTTTCACCGCCAGCGGGTACGAGGAGAGCGCCTTCCAGATTCTCAGCAAGCTCAAGGAGGACGCCGGCGACGCTTCCATCCTGGTCACCGGCCCGACCGACCGCGGCAGCCCGCGCAGAGTCCGGCGAAACTACATTCAGGCCGCGCAGGCGGAGCTGCAACCTGCCCTGCGCAGGGCGGCTCTCCGCGCGGGTTGCGCCTACTGGGACCAGCAGGCCGCCATGGGAGGTCCCGGCTCCATGACGCGCTGGCTGCGGGCGGGATTGGCCGCCTATGACTACGTGCATTTTTCCGGCTTGGGCTATCAGAAACTGGCCGACATGCTCTACGATCAACTTATGATTGAGTACGGTAACTTTCTCAAGGCGCAATCGTCTGAGTAATTCGATCTTTATTCGGCAACTCCCGCAGGCAAAGGTTTATGGCTCTCGTTGAACCGGCATTTCTCCTGTTCGCGCTGATTTCCTGCCTGCTTTATCGCCTGGCGTCGCGCCGCGAGTCCCTCCGCCCCGCCGTGCTGGTGGCGCTTTCGCTCTTTTTCTATTCCACCTGGAACCCCTGGTATTGCCTTCCCATCACGGTCACGGCCCTGCTGGATTACAACACGTCGTGGCTGCTGGTGCGCATCAAGAGCCCGCGAACGCGCAGCCTGCTGATCACCACGGACATCATCCTGAATCTCCTCATCCTCGCCGTCTTCAAGTATTTCAACTTCTTGCACCTCAGCACCGCGCAGTTTCTCACGTTCTTTGGACGCACTTTGCCGCCCGCGCCGTTCCGCGTGGTGTTCATGGTGGGGATTTCGTTCTACACGTTCCAATCCATGAGCTACGTCATCGACGTCTATCGCGGCGAGCAGAAACCGGCGCGAGGCTTTCTGGAATATTTCGCCTTCGTCTCTTTCTTCCCCACCCTGCTCGCCGGCCCCATCACTCGCGCCCGTGTCCTGCTAACGCAATTGCAGCAGCCCGCCGGACCGCTCACGGACGATCAGGGCAGCCGGGCGCTGTTGATGATCGCGCGGGGGTTCATCAAGAAGCTGGTTTTCGCCGACTACCTTTCGGTCAATCTCGTGGACCGCGCCTTCGAATTGCCGCGCATGTTTTCGTCGCTCGAAATCCTGATCGCGGTGTACGCCTTTGCCGTGCAGATTTATTGCGACTTCTCCGGCTACAGTGACATCGCCATCGGCGTGGCGCAACTCCTGAGCTTCCACCTGCCCGACAACTTCAATTCCCCTTACCGGTCAGAGTCCATGATCGAATTCTGGCGGCGCTGGCACATTTCCTTCTCCACGTGGCTGCGCGACTACATCTTCTTTTCGCTTCCTTCCAGCCGGCGTGCGAAGTGGCGCCTCTATTGGAATACCCTGGTAACCTTCGCCCTGGGCGGCATCTGGCACGGCGCGTCGTGGACCTTTTTGATTTGGGGATTGCTGCACGGTTTTGGACTGGCGGTGAATCACGCTGCGGAGGCGCTGTGGCCGCGCCGCGGAAAGCAGAGTCCCAAGCACCTCCTGGCCCGGATCGGGGGCGTCTTGCTGACTTTCCATTTCGTTTGCCTTACCTGGATTTTCTTCCGGTGCGATTCCACGTCGCAAGCCCTGGAAGTTCTAACCGGGATCGCGCGCGGCAGCGTGGAGTTGATCAACATTCCGTGGCCCGTGCCCGTATTGATCGCGCTGGCCATGCTGGCGCAGTGGTGGCCGGCAGATTGGTACGAGCGAGTCGAGGCCCGCTTCGCGGCATGCCCGGCGACTGTCCAGGCCGCAGCGCTCTCCGGCGTGGCGCTTTTGATCGCCTGGACCAGCCGTACAGCGGTTACACAGTTTATCTACTTCAAGTTTTGAGCGGGCACACAGTAACCACCCCGGCGCTTAACGCGCCTCCCCTCCTGAATCAGGAGGGGAGCTCTTAGAAACTCCCCTCCTCAGATGAGGAGGGGAGGCGCGTTAAGCGCCGGGGTGGTGCCGGGGTGGCGCCGGGGTGGTACTGAAAGTCTCAATGTAACGAAGCTCGGCGTAACTAAGCATTGCTAATGAGAATCCCCAAGACCTGGTTCGCGATCGCGCTGTTCTGCCTCTTTGCGGCGATCCCTTATTGTTTCCCCTCCTTGGAACGCTTTCGCATCCTGGATCTTCGCCGGATTTCCGCTCCCTTCGCCGCCTGGAGGCTGGACGCCCTCGACCGGATATTTCTAAAACCCCACACGGAAAATCGCCCGGTTACGGCCAGCGCCGCCCCCACCGCCCCCGCCAACGAACCCCTGCCATCTTCATTCCTGACGGGTGAATATGTGGGAAAGAATTGGCCGGTGCGGGAGGACGTGCAGCGAATCCTGCAAGTGGCGCCGGAGAGCGTTGCCATCGAGGATTACGGATGCGGAATGGAGCATTTTTATGCGGCCCTGGCCCGCACCGAAGAGAAGCAGCCGGGCGCCATCACCCGCATTTGCCATTTCGGCGATTCGCCCATCAGCGGCGACTTGATTTCCGGCGAGGCGCGCACCCTGTTGCAGGACAAGTTTGGCGACTCCGGACACGGCTGGATCTTCATCGCCAAGCCTTGGGATTTCTACTACCACGAGGGCATCCGCATGGAGGGCAAGGGCTGGAAAGTAAATTCGCCCGTGTTTCCCGGGGGAGGAAGCGGGTCCTTTGGCCTGGGCGGCGCCGCCTTCACCGCCGGTTCTCCCTCCGCTTATTCCCGGATTCGCACCACCCAAGATGGAGAGGGGTCGGCGGTCAGCCGCTATGACATTTTCTATCGCGCCCAACCGCACGGCGGGTCCTTTCTCGCCTATGTTGATAAGGACGCGGCGCGCGAGTTTTCCACCCAGGCCGAGGAGAAGAGCTCGGCGATGGTGTCAATCACCGTAGAGGACGGCGCCCACACGCTCAAAATCACCCCGCGTGGCGACGGCCCCGTCACCCTCTACGGCGTCGCCTTGGAGCGCAACACGCCGGGCGTGGTTTACGACACGCTGGGAATGCTCGGCGGCACGGTTCATCACCTCACCCACTTCCATGAAGACTCCTGGATTGAGGATTTTCAAAACCGCAAGCCCGATCTGGTGATCCTCAACTTCGGCACGAATGAAAGTAATTATGGATACCTGCCGTATGCGGAATATCTGCAAAACTACTCCGTGGTGATCCAGCGCATCCGGAAAGCGCTAGCCAGCGCGTCGATCCTGATCATGGCGCCCATGGATCGCGGCACGCGCGACGACGACGGTAACATCGTCACCATCCCCAGCATCCCCATTCTCGTGGCCACGCAGCGGCGCGTGGCGCGCGCCGAAGGCGTGGCCTTCTATAACACCTTCGTGGCGATGGGAGGCATGGGAACCATGGCGCGCTGGTACGATGATGAACCGCGCATGGTCACCGGAGACTTTACCCACCCCACCTACACCGGCGCCCAACAGCTCGGAACGCTGCTCGTCGATGCGCTATTGAAGGGTTTCGGTGAGTACAAGCGCGATCAGGGAAGCCCGCCCTGCATGCCGGTGGTGGAGCAGAAGGCGGAAGGCAGTATTCAGGAGGAAGCGGGTGGAACGGGGGAGCCGCAGAAGCAAGTCAAAAGGCATAAGGCAAAGGGCAAAAAACGAAAGTGAGCAGTAGGCGGAAAGCGGTTCAGCGCAAACCGCGCGAGGTCCAATAATCCTCTAGACGTTGCTCGCCCGTTGACCTAGCATATCGCCATGTCAAACTTCATGAATTCCCGGTCAAGCTGCCGGCGCAGCCTCTATGCGCTGGGGGGGTGGCTGGCCATGAGTCTTTCCGCCTCCGCCGCGTGGCAGGCGGGCGTCGCGCGGGTGGATATCACGCCAACGGAGCCCATCTGGCTGGCGGGTTACGGCGCCCGCACTCATCCTTCCGAAGGGGTTCGCCAGCACATCTTCGCCAAGGCCCTGGCGCTTCAGGACGACCAGGGAAACCTCACGGTACTGGTCAGCTCAGACTTGCTCGGCTTCCCCCGTGAGGTTGCCGACCCCATCGCCGCGCGCGCGCAGAAGCAGTTCGGTCTGCCGCGGGAGAGGCTGCTTTTGAACTCGTCGCATACCCATAGCGCCCCCGTGATCGGCGACATGCTCCGTCCCGCCTACCCTTTTGGTGACGCTGAATTGGTGGTCGTGCAACGCTACACCCACTGGCTGGAGGACCAGGTGGTGGAGATGATCGGCCGCTCCCTCCACGATTTGAAACCCGCGGAGCTGAGCTTCGAGCAAGGCCTGGCAGGTGTGGCCGTGAACCGCCGCCGCGTGGGCCACCGCGAGTATCCCGGCCCGGTGGATCAGGATGTCCCCGTGCTCGCCGTTCGCGGCGCGGATGGCTCGCTGCTCGCCATCGTCTTTGGCTATGCCTGCCACAACACCGTTTTGAATGATTACCAGGTCAGCGGGGATTGGGCCGGCTATGCGCAGGCCGCGCTGGAAAAGACGCACCCCGCGGCCATGGCGATGTTCATACAGGATTGCGGCGCGGACGCCAACCCGTTGCCGCGCCACTCGGTGGATCTTGCCGAAGGGTATGGGGAGACGATCGCCGCGGCTGTGGAGGAAGTTTTGAAAGGCCCCATGCGGCCCCTGCACGGCCCCCTGGGCGCTGTCTTCGCGCGGGTGGATATTCCTTTTCAGGCGCCTCCCTCGCGGCAGGAACTGCAAAGCCGCTTGAGCGGCACGGACGTTTACGCCCGCCGCAATGCCCAACTGATGCTTCACATCCTGGATCGCGATGGCAAACTGCCGGACCACTACCCTTACCCCATTGAAGTCTGGCAATTCGGCAAGGACCTGACGTTCATCGCTCTGGGCGGCGAGGTGGTGGTGGATTACGCGCTGCGCTTCAAGCACCAGTACGGCCCCGACAACGTCTGGGTGGCCGGCTACTCGAATGACGTCTTCGCTTACATCCCCTCCCTCCGCGTGCTGCGCGAAGGCGGCTATGAAGGCGGAGGCGCCATGCTCGCCTACGGCCAGCCCGCCCCCTTCGCCTGGGCCGTGGAGGAAATCATTGCCGAAAAAGTGGATGAGGTGGTGAAACGACTGAGCGCCCAGTCATCGGATCATTGAATCATCGGGTCATTGGATCATTGCGTGATATGCGATTGGCGATTTGCGATGGAGATTTTTGATCTGCGACTTGCGACGTTGGCTTTTCGGCGGAGTTTCGATCCGAGACTTGCGATCTTTGCCCGTCGCTCCCAAGCCTTTGACTAGCCCAGATAATTAATCGTACCAGGCCTTTTCCGCCGTCTGCCAGGGGCTGTGAGGAGGCTACATTGACGGTCATTTTGTCAGGCCATTTATGAATTTACATAATTTCCTATAAGTGGGTTATTTTTCAGTATGCTGACGGCTTTGGCAGGATAAAAAGACCTCTTCCGGTCCTTTGTTTTCATAAACCTGACGGCTTTGGGAGCTCGTGAGGTCGTTGGACATAAAGTCGCCGAAGAATTTGTGCGCAGCGGGGCTAGCAAAATGTACATCATCAAAATCCTTCTTGCTCCGCGGGCGGGGCGACGAGGCATCGCATCGAGCCCCCAGTTCCGCCGGCGTCCGGCCCGTGCCCTTCGCCCCCGGAACCTCCCGGAATGGAACGAAGGGAAAGCCGCGCGCCGTTCGCCATCCTGACTCTCTCCACGCAGGTCGACATGACTTGCCAGCCTACCGCACGGATGGACCAGCGTCGATCCTCACTGAAAAACTATAAACAATCACATGGCCATTGTCAAGCAGATTATTAAAGTTCTTAGGCCCCCCTGGCGATCCAATCGCAGCCTCAGGGTCTGGTGAGGGGTTGAATCTGGTTTGGTGCGGAGGTGGCTAAGCGAGCAAACATGTAGCGCTTTCCTGACCGTGGGCTTTTCGGATGCACGATACGGCGGTCACAGTTGGCCAGAGGTTTGGTAAAAACCCGCGGACAGAAAGTGTCGTCCGCCATTGAGATTGGCGGACATTCAGCCGCGGCGACTCCGTGGCCACTCGCCTTCGGGAAGCCTTGGTGCCTTGGTGTCTTGGTGGTTCATCTTTTTTTCACCATCAAGCGAGCGGGTGTAGCGCAGACCCCCGCCTTTGGGGTCTGCGGTTCTTCCTTAGACTCGCGGTGCCGAATCCGAGGTCAGTCCCTGTCTTTGAGATTGGCGATCTTTCTTGCGGAAGAGCCGCGGACCCCAAAGACGGGGGTCCGCGCTACAGCCCTCTGACGACGCGCTGTAGCGGCGACCTCTGATCGCCGAAGTTATTGATTCTGAGAACTAGCCAGTGAGGAGACTCTGCCTTCAGATATTAATCTTACCCAAGTATTTCAACAAAAAAACGACTACCAAGACAACTCCCAAGAATGCGCCACCGATCAATATCAGAGTCCAAGTGGTCTTTCTGCCGTATTGGTGTCCAAACCACTTGGCGGCTACTCCAAGGAGCGCCGCCTGAGATGCGGTACCGAACACTGCAAGGTCAAGTATCCTATGATCGCCCCCCAACATCGCAGCAAATAGCGCTACCACGAACAGAACGAGGCAGAGAAAGAGCGCGGTGGGTGCCAGCATCAGGATAATTCCCAAGGCGACTCTAGCCATTGGACGAACACAAAGAAGTGTGAACACTAAGATGTATGGTGTCAGCAGCCAAGCGGAAAGCTCTTCCCGCAATGCGCCATCGCTGCCAACTGCAAAGTACACTGCCAACAAGGTTAGTACACATAGGGCGGTGATGACCCGCGCCGCCCATAACCATCGATTAGCCGCTTTTGGGTTTGTCATTTGAGCAACAGCTTACTACTCGCCAACCTGAAAGGACAGCGACCGTGTGACACCCTCCAAAGTGTCACATCGAGCGCGTTTGACAGATAACAAATCTTATTTTAAGTTCGCCACGGCCCAGCGTGCTTCCCAATTTTACGGGGGGGGTGGCGCAGACGCTCGTTTTTCAGCGTCTGCGTCAGCCGGAGAGTCCCTAACCCACTTCCACCAGCGCCGCGCCCCAGCTTAGCCCGGCGCCGAAGGCGGCGATGACCACCTTCATTCCGGGGCGCAGCAGGCCTGCCGCCTTGGCTTCCGAAGCGGCAATCAGCCACGACGCGGAGGAAGTGTTTCCGTACTTATCACCATTCACAAAACACTGACCCGGGTCGATCTTCAGTTCTTTCATCAGCCTTTCGAGCAGCCGCAGGTTCGCCTGGTGGAACAGGAAGAGGCCGACCTGATCGACCCGCAGGGAATTCTTCTCCAGTAATTCGGTAACGGACCGGGAGAGCTTGCGCACGGCGTGCATGATGATGGTGCGGCCATCCATCTGAAAAGTGGAGCCGAAGTCGAGGCGCAGCGCCTCGGAGAAAGTGGCATCGCTCGCGACGCGAATATCCCGAATCGCGATTGGTGCATCGCCGGGAGTGACCAGGCAAGCGCCGGCGCCATCGCCAAATAATATGGCGGTTTCCTTAACGCGAGGTTCCTGCGCCATGACGCGCGTCATGGTTTCCGCCGCCACCACCAGCGTCGGCCCCCACTGCTCGCACATCCGGTGGGCGAGCGCCACGCCAAACAATCCCGAGATGCTGGCGAGGTGCAAATCAAACGCGGGAATTCCCGGCGCATTGAGCCGTTTCTGGACTTCCGCCGACACACCGGGAAACTGCCGATGCGGAGTGCCCGTGCACGCGATGATGGCTCCCAGCTTGTCCGCGGTGATTGCCGCATCCTGCAAGCAGGCCGTTGCCGCGCGCTCCGCCAGGTCGCAGACGGTTTCCTCCGCGGCCACCACGCGTCGCGTCTCAATGCCGCACACGCTCACAATCCATTCCGGAGTGACCTGGAATTCCGCCGCCAGGGTTTGATTCGACAATACGCCGGCGGGAAGGAAGTGCCCGAATCCAGCCAGCGCGGCCATCTACGCGGCACCCTGGCTGCTCAGGTAAGCAGCAATTTTGGCGAGCGATTCGAACTTGGAGGGGTGAAGGTCATTGTCCGGCACCTTGACGTTGAACTCCTTTTCCAGGTCGGCAACGAAATCGACCAAGTCGAACGAATCGATTACGCCGGCGTCAAACAGTGAAGCCTCGCGGTCGGCGGGAACGGGGGCTTTCGCGACTCGCGCCAAAGCCTCCAGAATTTTTTCGTCGAGGGCCATTTTCATTTTCCTTGCGGCAGCATCGTTATAGATTCGATGAAATATCATACTACAAGAAAGCTCAACCGTACCGCGCGCGGGCGCGATAAGCGGTGGCAAGGCTTTCGAGGAGGGTTTCGGGATTTTGCAGATCCTCCGGGCTGAATTCCAGGCGGGCAGAGAGGCGCTGGAGGATCTTCCTCGCGGTTTGATACCGCACATCCCCGGCGAGCTGATTCCGCCGCAACAGGAAGGCTTCAATCAACTGGAATTCCGCTGGTAAGAGTCGCGAAACGTCGTACCGGGAACTCCCCGGGGAGGCCGCCAGGTCCCATCGGACTCCCGTTTCCAGCACCGCAGGTTTTTCATGCACCACCACGGTGCCCGCCACGTAATCACCCAGACGCTTGCTCCGGGCGCTCAGCAAGGCGCTGATGATGGCCACACCGTACAGACCCGGCATGCTATCGACGATCCGCAGGAAATTGCGCGCCACGGCCTCATAGACCGTGATGGGCCGACCGGAGTCCTGGATCACCCGCAAGTTCGTCAAGCGCTTGCCGGGAGTCTGCCCGTTCCAGATCGCTTCGAAAAACGCGAAGTACCCGAATTGGAGCAGGAACACCAAGAGCACCACGAGCGCCAATGTCCACGCGCCGTGAGTTGGCAGCTTGGAACCCAGTGCCCCCAGCAAGAGCACGCTGACGCCCAGAACCGCCCCGGCGGCGAATTGAATCAGCGTATCCACGGCCAGCGCCAGGAACCGGCTGCCGATTCCGGCCAGGGGAAATTCCAGAGGAATTTGTTCGGGCGTATCGATGACCAGGTTATCCATGCGCAGTCAGATTCCAATCAGCGTGCCACGGGCGTCCCGCCCGTGAACCTGCATGGCCAAGATGGCCATGCTACGAGGAACAGAAAAAAGTAAATCCTTCCCCGCTTCCTTGGCGATAGAATACACAGATAAGTTTGTACATTCACGCTCACGCGCCGCTCGTTGAGCGCCGGTGTTCTTCATGATTAGCGCACGCTGGCTGGCAAAACGCAAGCCGTACTGGGACCGGCTGGAAGAGATTATCAAGAAGGCCGGGCACCGGGGTCTGGGCGCGCTTGCCAATGCGGAACTGCGGGAACTGGGATTGCTTTACCGACAGATTGCGGCGGACTTGGCCTCGGTGCGCGAGGATCCCCTGAGCCAGCCCTGGGCGGCATACCTGAATCAGCTTCTGGCGCGCGCCCACAACCTCATTTACATGGGACGCCCAGCGCGCCCGCGCGGCATCCTGGGATTTTATCGCACCGACTTTCCCCGCATTTTTCGCGAGACCTGGACGTACACGGCCCTGGCGCTCCTGCTGTTTCTGGCGGGAGCGCTGGCGGGTTTTTTCGCCAGCCTCGCTGACCCTTCCTTCCAAAGATTTTTCCTCGGCCCGGAGATGAGCGACACGATTGACCGGCGCGAGATGTGGACGCATTCGATGCTCACCATCCAGCCGCTGGCTTCGAGCGCAATCATGACCAACAACCTCAGCGTCTCTTTCACTGTGTTCGCCGTGGGAATCATCGGCGGCATCGGCACCGTCTACCTGCTGGCGATGAACGGGGTGCTGATTGGGGTCATCGGCGCGGCGTGCTGGCAGGCCGGCATGAGTCTGCAACTTTGGTCATTCGTCGCCCCGCACGGGGTTCTGGAATTGCCCGCGATTTTTATCGCTGGCGGCGGCGGGTTGCTGCTGGCGCGCGGTTTGCTCTTTCCGGGGGAACTCCCCCGCCGCGAGGCTCTGACCCTCTACGGAGGCCAGGGCGTGCGCCTGGCGTTGGGCATTATCCCTCTGTTGCTGGTGGCAGGAGTGTTGGAAGGATTCTTCTCACCGTCGTACCTTCCCATTGCCGCCAAATTCGCCTGTGCGGCGGCGGGGGGCGGGTTGCTGCTTCTTTATTTAACTCAGTGTGGACGAGAACAAGCATAGCGCGGACCCCCGTATTTGGGGTCCGCGGTTCTTACCGAGCAACCGCCACGAACGCCGGATTGCGCCCCGATTCATCGGGGCGAATCGGTAACCGCGAATCCACGGCGAAGCCCCAACCGCCCCGATGCATCGGGGCGCAATCCGGCTTGACCCAGTGCGGACGGAAACAAACCGTTTAGATCAGGCCCTTCGATTTGATTTGCAGGTACTGGTTGACGATTTCCGACGACAAGCGGCCGGGCAGGAATTCCATGGCCAGCGCTCCGCGTTCGCGCAGGCGGCGCAGCAGGATCTCGCGGCGCTGGATGATTTCCTGCGCCGCCACGTATTGATACATCTGGGTGGGCGAGTCCGGCCGCCGCGCCAGGAGCGCGCGTAATTCCGGTTCACCCACCACGGCAAACAGCACCAGGTGCTGGGGCAGCAGGCGGGCCGCGGCTTCAATGACCTCCGGGGTCGCCGCGGTCTCCGCCAAATCGGTGAGCCACACCACCAAGCTTCGCCGCCGGTGCCGAGTCAGCAGGCTGTCCGCAGCCAGCGCATGATTGGCTTCCACGGACTCGCCGGAAACCAGGGCCAACTCTTCCACAATATGGCGCAGATGCTCCGCCCCGCGCGCCGCCGGCAAATAGGACTGCAGCTTGCGGCCATAAGTCACCAAGCCCGCCGTATCACCTGAATGGAGCGCCACGTGCGCGAGGCTCAAGGCGGCATTGACGGCGTAATCGAGCTTCATGAGCCGTGACGGCGGGATGTCTGGCCCCGCAGACCCATCGGCAGCGAGGGGTTTTGGGTACCCGCTCCCCCCTTGCGCGGCAGATGGCTTGCTGGGGGCGCGGTCCTGGCGAGTGGAAAAGAGCGCGCCGGGATCGCGAGGCGGGCGGGTTCTGGCCAGCATCAGGCGCCCGGCATCCACCATCAGAAACACGGATTGACTTCGCTCCACCTGATACACCTTGCTGATCAACTTCCCGTGGCGCGCCGTGGCCGTCCAGCAGACATCGCGGATTTCGTCAGACTCCCGATACTCGCGCAGGCTCTCAAACTCGCGCCCTCTTCCGATCAGGCGCTTCAGCCGTTTCTCCTGCTCGATTTGCCGGCTGCGCACCAGGTAAAGGGTGAAGCGCTGGGGTTCACGCAGGTTGGGATAAACGCGGACCGTCTGGCGAAGGTCCGCCGAGGCCCAACGCTCCGCGAACCTCACCACGCCGTGATAGCGCAAGAAGGTCCGGCCCGCCTGGATGTCTCCCCGCGTCGTGGGATGAATCGCATAGGTTGCCTTGGCGCTCCCGCGTGGCGGAACTGTCAACTTAAACTTGGGGAGTTTCGCGCACAGAACCGAGGGAACATCATCCTCGATGCTCACCTCCAGGGCGCGCGCCGAGTGATTCGTCACCTGCAATTCCGCCTGCGAATCAAGGTTGAGCGACGGAGGTTCAATCCAGCGGCGGGAAACCGTGAGGGCGGCGGGCGCGGGCAGCCGCCGGAGATCGATCAGCCACGCCAGGATCACCACGCCGTCCCACGCCAGCAGGGCATAAAGGATCCGTCGATTCCACCACGCCGGGCCGATCCACGCCAGGCCGAGAAGCAGCGCGAGAAAAAACCTCGATTGGAAAGCGGCTGCCCATCGCCGCGCGCTTGCGGCAGGCGTGCTCATCGTGGGAGGGATGAGGCGACCCGGCTCATTCATTTGGGAACCTCGACGGCGGCCAGCACTTCAGCCACTACGCGATCACTCGTAATGCCTTCCAGGTCGGCCTCGGGTTTCACCAGGAGGCGATGACGAAGGACAGGCGGCGCCGCGGCCTTGACGTCATCGGGGATCAGGTAGTCGCGTCCATCCATCGCCGCCAGGGTTTTCGCGGCGAGCATGAGGGCCACGGTGGCGCGCGGGCTGCCACCCAGACTCAGCGCCGGCCAATCGCGAGTTCTCTGCACTACGGCCACGATGTAGCGAAAGATTCCCGGCTCCACCTTCAACTCCGCCACCTCGCGGCGCGCCGCAGCCAGCAAGCCGGGCTCGATCGGCAAAAGTCCCAAGGTTTCGAGGTGGTGCGGATCGAACCCCTGCTGGTAACGTTCCAGTATCTCCACTTCCTTTTCCGCGAGCGGGTAGGGAACGCGAATCTTGAAGAGGAAACGGTCCAGTTGCGCTTCCGGGAGCGGGTAGGTGCCTTCGAACTCCACGGGGTTCTGCGTGGCGAATACGGTGAAGAAAGGAGAGAGCGGGTAACACGTGCCGTCGAGCGTCACCTGCCGCTCCTCCATGGATTCGAGCAGCGCCGACTGCGTTCGCGGAGGAACGCGGTTGACCTCGTCCACCAGCAGCAGACCGGTGAAGACCGGGCCGCGCCGCAGCGTGAAGGTGCTCGTAGCCATGTTGAACACGTTCGCGCCCAGAATGTCGGCGGGCATCAAGTCGGGCGTGCACTGTACGCGCTGGAAATCCAATCCGCAGATGCGCGCCAGGGCTTTTACCGCGAGCGTCTTGGCTATCCCCGGGACTCCTTCCATAAGCGCGTGCCCGCCACAGATCAAGACGGCCAGCATTTGGCGGATGGCCTCCTCCTGCCCCACGATCGCCTTGGCAATCTCCGCGCGCGCGTGCGAAACAAGTTTATGAACATCCCCGGCCATGAATCCTCCTTCAACAAAAATGCCTATTGACCAAACCTGCTGTAGGGGGACGGCTTGCCGCCCCCTGCTCGGCGGGCTATTGGCCCGCCCGGGTAGGGCAAGCCCTACCCCTACGTGGCTCTCGGCTCCAGACCGAGGCGTGCGGCGAGATCGTGAAGTTCGCCAATCCAGGCCAGCGCTTTCGGCTCCGTAACGGATCGGAGCTTCAACGCCAATTCTATCTGTTCCATCGTCCCGGCAAGGCCTGGGATCTCCCATCCCGGTTTTTCCTGCGCGCTTCGGATCAGTTCGGCGGTGGTCACGGTGGAAGGGATCCCCAACCGCCGGGTCAGGAGAAAACGAAAATGGGAGAACGCGATCTCAAGTGCTCCCGCGGCCTCGCCCCGGCGTTCGTAGAGCGCACCGAGGGTGGCGACGAATTCCAGGGGCGAAAGGCGTGATTCCCGGGTAATCGGCCGCGTCGCACCGCTGCGCCGCGCATAGGTGAAAATAACAAAAGCCGCAAGCAACAAAAGCTGCAACAAGGCCCAGGGCAGGGGGCTGCGCCCGAGGTAGTGCCACAATCCCAGCCGCACACCATGGAAGTATTCATCCCACAGGACGCGAGTTTGTCCCGGCGACCCCAGCGAGTTCAAGAACAGCGCCAGGTTCGACGCTCGGGTGATTCCCAAATTGGTGAGGGGCGAATCACCCGCCCACCAGATGACCTCACCCTGGCCAAGGGAGAACTTCGTGACGACGGCGCCATCGCTGTTCCCGTAGTAGCGCTGCTGCCCGGCGGGCCGATGAACCCAGCGAACGGAGCTCTCCATAGTGATTTCCGGCGCGTGGCGGGTGAGGGGCGCGGGCTGTTCGGCACGAAAGGTGAGCCACTCATCGGGAATTGCGGGCGTGGACTCGATGCCTTTCACGTCGATCGCCGCAGCACCCATCATGCCGGTGATAAGCAAGCGGCCACCGCGCGCCACAAACTGCCGCAGATGAATTTCTTCTTCAGCGGAGGGCGGAATGAGCGGGCCGGCGACGATCAGCACAGTATTTGCTGAAGTTATGGGCAAATCTCCGGGAGGTTGTGTCCACCGCTCGACTCGATAGCCCATTTCCTCGAGCAATGAGTAAGCGGCTTTTGCCCCATCCCGGGCGGTGGAGTAGCTGGAAGGAAAACCCTGAGGTTTTTCTTCGCCTCCGTTGGGAGCCAGGAATGCCATCACCGTCAGAAGCGCGAGCAGAGAAGCGGACAGGAGCAGAATTTTCCGGTCGCCGGGGTCGAGGGGAACCGTCATGGCAGCGACTCCAATTCTGCCAGGATCGCTTCATAGTCAACGGCGGATGCCGCCGCCTGGCCATACCAGACGCGCTCGAAGCAAGTGGTGATGGCAACTAAGGGGGGGCGTTGTAACGAGTTTGCGGGGAGGAGGCGCACATATTCTCGATGGGTGCGCGCGGGGTCCACTTGCCACGTCCCGGCCTCCGCGATGCGGCGCACGGCCGCGCCGTAAATAATTCGCACCGCATCGCGGTAATCGCCGCGCGCGGCGGCGGCACGGGCCTTTTGCGCCCACTCCCGCCAGGTTCCGAGGGGAGCTGCCACCTCAACCGGCCCCCGTGAGCGGCGGAACGAAAAACCGTCGAGGGAAACGTTGGTGAGAGAATGGATCAGCCAAATCAGAAAGATCAAGCCCAACACGATAACCACGCCCCAAAGTAAGACGTTGGTCGCGGCGGGATGCTCCCCGATGCGGCTGAACAGTCTGTTGATGAATCGCCACACCCAATCCACGAGCCGGTCCCAAAGTGTTTCCACCTCGCTCGGGGCGTGGACGGAGCGGAATTCGCGCCGCTTCAAAATGTCATTCAGCTTGGTGCGCGCCAGGCTCAAATTGGACTCGGAAATCCCGCCCAAGGCCTGCGAGTCCTGGAGCATGGATTCGAGGCGGACGGATATTCTCTGGGATTCGACCTTGGCCAATTTGGGGTTGGCGGCGAGGCGGTCGAGCGCAGCGCCCAACCAGTGGGTCGAAACCTCGAAGTGTTGTTCCTGGACGGCTACGGACCAATGATCGGGCAGTTGCTTGCGGAGCGCCGCGGCTTCCTCAGGATGCTCGCTCAGGCGGCGGGCGGACTCCGACCACCGGCCCAACTCCGAGGTGTAGCCGGGCAAATCGAGCGGCGCCGACGCGTCGGGTCGCGCGGCTTGCCCGGCGAGGGCGCCCGCGGCAAGCGGCACAACCATGATCGCGAGCAGGAAGATTCGTTTCATTATCACGAATTAACCGGGGGAAGGGGGCGACACCGGCGACGTTGGTAAAATCACCTCCCCATGACCGCCTCCGTCCGGTGTTAGCCAGTCTAATAAGCTATTAATTTTGTACTGAAGGTAGAAAATGCCCAAAAAGAATGTGCCCATGGGGGAGATCAAATCGTCGTATTGGAAGCGGATGCTGGCGGAAAACATGCCTTCCCCCCGTGGCGCCATGTGATCCAGCAAAATGCGGCGGACCTTAAAACATTGCACCACCATGATGATTCCCGCCACCAACAATATTAAAGGGTGCAGAGGACCGAGGGCGTTTTCCGCCTGCACCCAGGAGCCCCACCTGAAACTCCCCACGATGGGAAGACAGACGCTCGCGATGAACGCGGCAAGAGCCACGCTGAGCCGGAACATTCCGAGTTTCTCGGCCGATTGCAGGTTGTTCAAGGCCTTTCGGCGGTTCATAAACCAGATGGGCTGGTAGATTCCGAAGGTTAAGAAGCTTAAGAGGATAATTCCAAAAACGCTGGAGTCCTCCAAACGGTCTTCGGGATTCATCGGTTCCCTGCGGGGCCCACCGAGCGGGGCGGATTCATCAAGGTGCGCCATCATCAGTTGCAAATCGAAACCTTCCTTGCGGACCCGCAGGTCGTAGTAGGCGATCGCGAAACTGATCATGAGCAGCGGGGCGACGGCGGCGCCGGCGACACCCCCCGCTAGCAGGCTGGGAATCGTCAGCCACAAGCCGGGCCGTGCGCCCTTGATCGTAATGAGGAAGGCCGCGACGCTGAACGGCGCCTGGCACAGCATGACCAGCACCGTGCGGATGATGGTCATCAAAAAAGCCACGAGGAGGAGCCGCCAAAGGAAACCTCTGGTTAATGCCACACTCCGTTTGAGCGCTTGACGGGCGCTGAGCTTCTCCAGCACCAGCGCGGGAACCGCCACGCTGTAGCGCAAGAGGAAAATGACCATCAGGATTCCGCCAATGATGAAACCGAAAAATGCCACCACTCCCACAATAACCGTCACCCAGGCCATGGACCTGGGCATGGGCGCCATCCCTCCCACCATGATGGCAAACAAGAAGACCGCCAAGACGAGGATGCCGATAGAGCGGAGGAGAATGGAGAAGATAACATTAAGAAGCCGCCCGACTTGATGTCGAATAACCCGATATGATTCGCGAATGGTGACCGTGCGCCCCAAATAGACTTCCGAGAGCGCATAGGTGGTGGCTCCCAACGCCATGGCATAGGCGATGTAATAGGGGATCATGATCAGTATAGACGCCAGCCCTGCGCGCATGAGGAATGCAGCCGACTGGGCCGCCGCCTGGGGGCTCTGAGGATTTTGAGAAGGAAGCGGGATCGTACTCATGTAGACCTGGACGAGAATGTTGAGCCCCACCAGGATTCCTTCCGGAAGGACCATAATTCCGGCAAGCAACCAGAAGTGCTTGCGGAAGTAGCTGAAGGTTCGGTCCAGCAACTCCCCCAAGCCTAAGGGAACCAGATTTGGAGTCGGCATGTGGCCCTCGGGCAAGGAAGCAATCAGACCTGGAAACAGGAGGGAGAAGTTTTAACCAATTGCCCTCCAATTGCAACCCCTATCCGCCGTTGCCAAGGCCGGCTTCTGCGAAGGAGTGTGATCCTTGTATCGGCAGGCGCAGGTACGCCTCACATCCGACGCGATCCCTGCGGTTTTCCAAGGTCAGACTACCGCCGTGGGCTTCCGCAATTTGCCGGCTCAGGACAAGTCCTATTCCCGAGCCCGTGGGCTTGGTGGTGAAGAACGGGACGAAGAGATTGGAAGTGTTCGACAAGCCGGGACCTTCGTCGCGGATGCAGACTTCCAGTTGGTCGGCGCGGCGAGCCCAACCCACCGAAACTCGTCCGCCGGTTTCAAGCGCCGCGTCCACGGCGTTGCGGAGCAGGTTGATGAGAAGTTGTTCCAACTGGTCCGGGTCGGCGCGCACGCTCAAGTCGGGGCCGGGCTCGAGGGCAATCGCCGCCCGCGTTTCCAGTCCCACGACCCGGCGCAACAACTCGCCGGCCTCCACCGCTTGCAGCTTGGGCCTTGGCAACTTGGCAAGCCGCGAGTAAGCCTCCAAGAAGCGGCTCAGCGCCGCCGCCCGCGCCTCGATCACGCCCAGGCCCCGGCGCATGTCTTCTTCCCAGTCCGCCGGCCGCGGTTGGCGTTCCAGCATCATCTCCAGCGTTCCGGCCATGGACTTGATGGGGGCGAGGGAATTATTGAGCTCGTGGCCGAGGACGCGGATCAAGCGCTGCCACGCTTGACGCTCTTCCTCGCGCAAGGCCCGGCTGAGGTCCGTCAGGACCAGGAGTTCGTGCGGCATCCCGTTTTCGCGGAAGGCGCTGCGCCGCATGGCCCAACGCCCTGACCCTCCGGGGAATGAAATCGCCATGGTGCGGGCGGGTTCTCCCTCCAGGCAATCCCCCAGGCCCAGTTCCGCCGCTGTCTGTCCCAGAATGCGCTCGCTGGGCTGGCCCAAAAGCCGCTCACCAGCGCGATTCATCAGGCGCAGGCACTGCTCGCTGTCGAAGGTGAAAACGGCGACATCGATTTCCTCCATCACCTTGCTGAGCAAGGCCGTCGCTTCCAGCGCGCCCAGGCGGCGGCCGCGTAACACCTCACCCAGCGCGTTCACTTCCACCATCACTTCTCCCAGCGCGTCATCCGGGCGCGCGCCGCGAGCGCGCAGGGAGTAATCCTCTTCGCGCAAAGCCGCCAGAAGGTTGGAAAGGGTTTGCAGCGGGTAGACCAAATGGGACCGCAGGGAGAATGCCGCGCCCAGCCAGATCGACACCACCAGGACCGACAGTGTCCAACGCGTATCGTTCGCGTAGTTCCCGAACCACAGGAGAAGAACGGTGGTCAGGACGGCGGGGAAACCTGCCAGCAAGGCGAAGGACAGCATGCGGACTTCGAAGCGCATGCGGCGGCGGGGTTGGGACCGCCGCGGAGGTCGCGCGCTCTTCCCTGCCGAGGCGTCGGTCATAAAGAGGTAGTCAGTCATCAGTCGTCAATTTTCAGGAACAGATACCTGAGAACTGATGACTGACCACTGCCGTGTCACAACCCGTATTTCTTGAGCCGGCGATAGAGGGCGCTTCGGCTCAATCCCAGGGCGTCCGCCGCGGCGCTGACGTTTCCCTCGTAGCGCGCCAGGGCCTTCTTGACCAGGAGGCTTTCCACCTCTTCCAGGCTCATCTCATCGATGCGGCCGGCCACCTCGCGCGCCACCCGCAACCCCAGGTCGCTGGAACGCACCAACTCGCTTTGCGCCATCAGGACGGCGCGCTCCAGGGCATGCTCCAACTCGCGGACATTGCCGGGCCAGGCGTACTCGAGCAGCGCCTGCATGGCGGCACTCTCGAAGCCCGTCAAGCGTTTTCGATAGCGTTGGGAGAATTGGCGGAGGAAATAGTTAGACAGCAGCGGCAGGTCCTCACGCCTCTCCCGCAAAGGGGGCAGAGGAATCTCAATGGTATTCAGGCGGAAGAGCAGGTCTTCGCGGAACCGCCCGGCCTGGACCTCCTGCGCGACGTCGGCATTGGTCGCGGACAGAACGCGGACGTCCACGCGCCGCGTTTTCGACGACCCCACGCGCTCCATTTCACCGGTTTCGAGCACGCGCAGAAGTTTGGCTTGCAAATTTATCGGAACGTTGGCGATCTCGTCGAGAAAGAGGGTTCCCTCGTCCGCAAGTTCGAATCGGCCGACGCGATCCGCTTTGGCATCCGTAAAGGCGCCCTTGACGTGGCCGAACAACTCGCTTTCGAAAATCCCTTCCGAAAGGCCGCCGGCATTCACCGTGATCATGGGCCGCGAAGCGCGGTCGGAAAGGGCGTGCAGGCTGCGCGCCACCACTTCTTTCCCCGTGCCGTGCTCCCCGGTAATCAACACGTTTGCGCCGGAGGGGCCCACGCGCGCCAGCAAGTCGAGGACGGGGCGCATGGCCGGCGATTCCGCAATGAGGTTGGGCCGGCCCTCCGCGCGCAGCAGGCGGTTCTCCGCCTCCAGGCGTTGTCCCTCCCGCAGCGCGCGGCTCAGCTCAATTTGCGTCCGCAAAATCGCGATGAGGCGCGCATTGTCCCACGGCTTTTCGATGAAGTCCCTGGCCCCGCGCCGCATCGCCTCCACCGCCAACCCCACACTTCCCCAGGCGGTCATGACCACGACGGGAAGCGTGCTGTCCATGGCTTGCAATAGCGAGAGGGCGTCCAACCCTTCCTGGCCGGAGGTGGTGTCGCGCGCAAAGTTGAGGTCCGTGACGACGAGATCGAAGTCCTTCGACTTTACCGCCGCCAGGATTCCCTCGGGCGAAGTGGTGGATTCCGTTATGTAGCCCTCCCCCTTGAGCAGGAGTCGAAGGGCTTCCAGGACGTCAGGCTGATCATCCGCGATAAGAATTCTAGTCATTGCCGATTGACGATCTTTCATGTCGCGCGGGGCACGTGCAGCTTGATGGGCAGTGCCTTCGCATAGTTCTTGAAATCAGGGTCCGTCGTAAAGATGCTCCACTGCCGACTAAGAGCAACCTGGCAAATCAGGGCGTCCACGACGGAGGCGGTAACTCCCCTTGCCCGGCAGCCGTTGCCGGCCGTGGCCGCCGCTTCGAAGTCGGAGGTATCGATCGGCTCATCGGGGAAGGCGCGAAGGGCCACGCGCAGCCTTTCGTACTGGGCTGGCAGGCGAATTCCCGAGAGCAATTCCTGCCGTATCAAACCGATGATGCGAGCGCGGCCTTCGCGGGTGAGGTCGGCAAGCTCTCGCACCACCGATTGTTCGGCCGCGTTCAGGTCCTTGGGCTGCCGGCGCAGAGCGAGCGACCACACGGACGTGTCAACCAGCGTATTCATCGTCGTTTGCGGCGCTCCTGCTTGTAGTCATAGGACCTGTTGTACTCGATGGTTCCAAAAAGCGAGAGAATCTGCTGCTGTTTCCGGCGCTGGACGTACTCATCCAGGGCTGCGGTCACCGTTTCCTTCTTCGTGCGGTGACGGCCCAGTTTTTGGGCCTCGGCAATCAGGCGATCATCAATGGCAAGGTTGGTCGGCATAATGGGCCTCCACACATCATTCTACACAATAGGATGTGTAAAAGCCAGCTCCCCCGAATTGCCGATGGTCCACCGAGCTCATCAGACCATTGGGTCATCTGCCCATTGAAGGGCGGAAAGCGAAACTCGAAAAAACGGTTTGCGCGCCAGCGAGCGAAATTCCAGCTTCGAATTGCGAGTTTCGTCTTTCGATGAACCGATGACCCGATGGCTCGATGATTCAATTCCCCGCGATCCACCCATCCTGAAGCTTGATGATCCGGTGGCCGTAAGCGGCGTTCCCCTCCGAGTGGGTTACCTGAATGATGGTGGTTCCCTCGTTATTCAGCTTTTTGAACAGCTCCATAATTTCTTTCCCTTGGCTGGAATGCAGATTGCCTGTGGGTTCATCGGCAAGAATCAATTTCGGCTTGGCGATCACGGCGCGCGCGACCGCCACCAACTGTTGCTGTCCACCGGAAAGTTGGCTGGGAAAGAGGTCCTTTTTCCCCACGATTTGAAAACGGTCGAGCGTATCGGCCACAAGCGCCTGTCGTTCTGACGACTTCACGTCGCGGTAGGAGAGCGGGATATCCAGATTCTCCGCCACGGTCAGGTTATCCAACAGGTGATACTGCTGAAAGACAAAACCTATGTAGCGTTTGTTGAGCTCGATGCGCTTCTTGGGGTTGAGCTTATGGACGGGCTGTTCGAGGAAAAAGAACTCGCCCTCCCAGCCGCCGTCCAGCATCCCGATGATGCTGAGGAGCGTTGATTTGCCCGCGCCCGACGGCCCCATAATGGTAATGAATTCACCGTCCTGGATTTCCAGGTTAATGCGCCGCAGCACGTAGTAGCGGCCTCCCGCCAGGGGATAATATCTCTCCAGATTCCGCATTGTGATCATCGTCATGTCCGGTAATCTCTCCTTACCTATCGGGTCATCGATCCATCAGCTCATCGGGCCATCGGAAACCGGAACTCGAAATTCGAAATTGGAAACTCGACAGCCAGCTCGCGAATTCCCTTTTCAAGTTTCGAGTTTCGAGTTTAGTTTGAAATCGCTCAATCACTCAATCACCAAATGACCCGATCAGCCGATTTCTTCATTCGTACCGCAGCGCCACCATAGGATCCACCTTGGTTGCCCGGCGTGCGGGGATAAAGGCCGCCAGCAACGCCACGACCAGCAGCAAGAGCGAGACGGCCACGAAGGTCAGGGGGTCATTCGGTTTGACGCCGAACAGCAGGCTGGACAAGTAATGGGTCAATGCCAGCGCCCCAGCCGCTCCGATGCCCAGCCCGACGAGCGCCAGCCTGAATCCCTCTCCGACGACAAGCGTGAGCACGTCACTTCGCTGCGCCCCCATCGCCAGGCGAATGCCGATTTCGCGCGTCCGCTGGCGCACGGCGTAGGAGAGCACTCCGTAAATTCCTACGGCTGCCAGCACAAGGGCCAAACCGGCAAATACACTCATCAGGGCCATCAAGAGACGTTGAAGCGCCAGGGAAGTCGCCAGCACTTCTTCCATGGAGCGGATGTGGCCGATGGGAATATTGGGGTCAGCGTCCTGCATGGCGGCCTCCACGGCCTGGCTGAGGCTCAGTGGATTTACCGCCGTCCGCACCAGAATGGAGACGGGAGACCAGCCCTGGAGGAATTGATCGGTTTCATAAGAGGCTTGGGCCATGGGGACGAAGAAGGTGGGCGGAGCAGGCTCGTTCAGGCTTGACCGGACGTCCCCGGTCACGCCTACCACTTCCAGATGATCATGGTCCAGAGTTAGGGACTGGCCCACAGGATTTTGATGGGGGAAGTACTCGCGCGCGAATTCCGCATTAATGATGGCTACCTTGGCGGACTGGGGAGAATCTCCAGGCGTGAAGAATCTCCCCGCCAGCAGCGGAACGCCGAGAGTGTGGAAGTAATCGGGAGTAATCTCGCGATAATCCACCGAGGGAGTCTCAAGCCGTCCGTTCATCCACACTCCCGGATTCAAGTTGATTCCCCGCTCGAGCGGCAACCCTGCGGCCACCACTGCGACGCTTTGAGCGCCGGGGATCGCCTCGATGCGTCTTTCCAGTTCCTGGTAGAAGCCGGAGAGGGTGGGAGTGGTGTTGTATTTCGAACCCAGCGTCCAAATTTGTACGGCCAGCATGTTGCGCGGATTAAAGCCGGGATCCGTGCTCACCAGGCCGATAAACGTTCTGATCAGCAGACCTGAACCGATTAGCAGGATCAGCGAGAGCGCCACCTCCGCGCAAACCATGGCCGCACTCATTCTGCGACGGTGGAAGCCTGAGCTGGCACGTCCCTCGCTTTCTTTGAGCGCTTCATTCACGCTGGCGCGCGCGGCCTGAACAGCCGGAGCGAGGCCGAATAGAATGCCGGTGGCCAGCGCTGCTCCGCCCGTAAAGATCAGTGCCCATATGTTCAGCCCGATGTGCTCGGCGCGCGGGAGCACATCCGGGGCGAGCGAGAGGAGAAAATCGAGACTCCAGTAAGCCACCACGAGCCCCAGCGCGGCGCCGAAAACCGCCAGCAGAACACTTTCCGTCATCACCTGCCGCAAGATGCGCCCGCGGCCGGCTCCCAGGGCGGTTCGCAGGGCAACCTCGCGGCCTCTTGCCGCCAGGCGCGCGAGCAAGAGATTCGCGACATTGACGCAGGCGATCAGCAGGACGAACCCAATCGCGCCGAAGAGGACCAGCAACGGCGTGCGGGCGCCCCGGGTAACCTCATAGCGGTAAGGGGCAGCCCAGAAGCTCAGGAGTTTTCTGTTCTCCTCCTTCAGCCACTGGTAATTCTCTTTCACAAAAGGTTGCGTAACTCCCGCCAGAAAGCTACTGGCTTGCTGACCGGAGGTGTCCGGCTTGAGCCGTGCGATGACCGAATAATTCATCCCGCCGCCAATGGTCTGCCGCACCTGCCCAATGGTAGTCCACAACTCCGCGGGAGGAATGCTGGCGAAACCCGCGGGCATCACACCAATGACCGTATAGGGAGTGCCATCTAGCGAGACCGTTCGGCCAATGGCGCTGTTTTCACTATTGAAATGCTCTTTCCAAAGGCCGTAGCTCAGAACCGCGACGTTGGGGCCACCCACGCGGTCCTCATCGGTGGCGAAGCCGCGCCCCAGCAGCGGGCGAACGCCATAGACATTGAAGTACTCCGGGGAGACGCGCAGGGCGCGGATGCGTTCTGCCCGCCCCGCTCCCACCAGATTGAACCCCACCCCGGTGAAGGCAGCAATTTCCTGAAAGGGAGCACGGTGCTGCTGCCAGAAATCCCAGGCGTTCGCGGTGAAGCCCGCCTGCAAGGCCTCACCTCGGTAGTTGCCCGATATCCTCACGATTCGTTCGGGATCGGGGTAGGGGAGTGGGCGCAGGAGCACGCCGTAAACCACACTGAACATGGCGGTGTTGGCGCCGATGCCGAGGGCGAGCGTCAGCACCGCCACCGCCGTGAAGCCGGGATTCTTCGCCAACATCCGCAAGCCGAACCTCAGGTCTTGAATCAAGGTGTTCACCGTTCACCTCAGGCCCGTGTCTCTTCCACAATCTGGCCGTCGAAGAGATGCACGGTCCGCTGTGCGAACTCCGCATAGCGGGGATCGTGCGTCACCATGCAAATGGTGGCGCCCTCGCGATGGAGGTTGCGGAGCAGGTCCATAACCGCCTCGCCGTTCTTCGAGTCCAGGTTTCCGGTGGGCTCATCCGCCAGCATGATGGACGGTCTCCCCACCAGCGCCCGGGCCACGGCCACACGCTGCTGCTGGCCGCCGGAAAGCTGTGCCGGGTAGTGTTTCATGCGGTGCGACATGCCCACGCGCTCCAGCGCTTCCTGAACGCGCTCGCGGCGCTCCGCGCCCCCCATGCCGCGATAGGTCAGGGGCAATTCCACATTTTCATAAACGGTGAGATCGCCAATCAGGTTGAAGGCCTGGAAAATGAACCCAATCTCCCGATTGCGAATGCGGGTTCGATCCGAGATCGAGAGGTCTTCAACGGCGGCACTGTTCAGCGTGTACTTGCCGTCCGTCGGCGAATCGAGCAGGCCGAGGATGGAAAGTAAGGTGGACTTTCCGCAGCCGGAGGGACCGGAAATGGAAAGGTATTCACCGCGCTGAATCTCGAGATAGATGCCGGAAAGGGCGTGCGTCTCCACCTCGTCCGTGAAGAAGACCTTGGTGACGCCATCCAGGTGGATCAGCGTTTGCCCTGACCCGTTGGACTTCGACTTTACCGCTTCCTGCGCCTGATTTTTGTTTGCTGACGTTTCTTCCATAACACTCTCCTTAGTGTAGGCTTGCTCGCTAATTGATCGGCTCTTCGACTCGTCGAGGAGCTTAATCCGAAACTCCAAAACAGGAAATTGGAAACTGAAAACTCGAATTATCAACTTTCGAGTTTCCCTTGCCTGCACCCGACCACCCGATAAACCGATGGCCCGGTTCCATCATTCGTACCTCAGCGCCACCATGGGATCCACCTTCGTGGCGCGCCGCGCGGGAATGTAGCAGGCCGCGAGGGCCACGAGTATCAACAGAATGGCCACCGCGATGAAAGTCATGGGATCGGTGGCGCTTACGCCATAGAGCATGTCGGACATGAGGCGCGTCAGGCCCAGCGCGGCGGCGAGGCCCAGGGCCACACCGAGGAGCGCCATCTTCGCACCCTGGCCCACCACCAGGCGGAGCACTTCATAGCGCCCTGCGCCCAGCGCCATGCGAATCCCGATCTCATGCGTCCGCTGGCCCACCAGATACGCCAGGACGCCGTAGATTCCCACGCTGGCCAGAACCAGCGCCACGAGGGCAAAGCCCGCCAGCAGAATCATGGAGAATTGCCGCGTGGCGAGAGAACCGGCGATGACCTCGTCCATCGTCTGCGGCCCATAAATGGCCTGGTCGTTGTTCATCATTTGGTTGGTGTGGCGGATGGAGGCGAAGAGCGCGTCCGCCGCCCCTTTCGACCGCACCAACACTCCTGTGCCAGGAACCGAAAGCGCCATGGCCGCATCGGGCAACTGCATGAACGAATGATAAAGCTGGGCACGGAGCGACTGCGTGTCGTCGGAATCGAGCCCCCACTGTTTCACGTGCCCGACCACGCCCACGATCTCGGCGGGCTGGTCATCATTGTTATGTAAATAGATACGCTTTCCAATAGGGTTTTGGTTCGGGAAATATTTCCGGGCGCAGACATCGTCAATCACCGCGACGGCGGGAGAGTGCTCATTATCCCGGGGAGTGAAGAATCGTCCGCGCTCCAGGGGAATCCGCATCACCCGCAGGTAATCCGGTTCGACGGTGTAGCTGAGGGCCCAATTCATTTCGTTCGAGTTCGGAGGTTTGGGCTGGCCCTCAATCCAGAACTGCTCGTCGTCCTCAGTGTACATGGGAATTGCCCCCCACGTGAGCGAGACCGCCTGGACGCCGGGCGTGGCGCTGAGCTTGGCGTCGAACTCCCGGAAGGCAGCCCGCAGCGCGTCGGGGCTTGCCTTCTTCATCGCGGGCGGAAGGGAAAGTCCGAACGTCAGCACGTTGTTCGGATCAAAACCCGGATTGACGCCCCAGAGCCGCGTCAGGGTGCGGGTCATGAGCCCCGCGCCGACCAGCAGGACCAGCGCCGTGGCCATCTCAATCACCACGAAAACTCCCTGAGTCCGATGGTGGGAGCCGCTGGTTCCGCGCCCGGCTTCTTTGAGGGTTTCCTGCAAGTTGGGTTTGGATATCTTGAGGGCCGGCGCCAATCCAAAGAGGATGCCGGCCAGCACCGAAGCTGCCACGGTAAAGATCAGAACGTGGGCGTCAATTCCGATTTCCGACGCTCGCGGCAGGGCGGCAGGGAGCACTTTGAGCGCGGCCTGCGTGCCCCAAGCCGCCAGAACTATGCCCAACCCGCCTCCTGCCAAGGCGAGCAGAACGCTCTCCGTAAGGAGTTGTCGCATGACGCGCCCGGACGATGCGCCGAGAGCGACGCGAACTGCGAATTCGCGCCTACGGCCGGCCGAGCGTGCCAGCAGGAGATTGGCGACATTCACGCAGGCAATCAAAAGAACAAACCCCACGGCGGCAAGCAGCACCAGGAGGATCGGCTGGACATCGCCGACCATATCTTCCCTCAGTGGCAGGATGCCGGCGCTGATGCCCTTGTCCGCATCAGGGTAGACAGCCGCGAGATTCCTGGTGACGCCGTCCATATCGGCCTGAGCCTGCTGAATCGTAACCCCGGGTTTTAGGCGCCCGATCCCATGAATCCCCAGACCGGCCTCACGGTATTTCAGCCCATGATGGCCCCACTGGCCAATGGGAACGTACACCTCCTTGGGGCTGAAGGATTTGAGGAGCAGATCAAAGCTGGCGGGAATCACTCCGACAACTGTGTAGCTTTTGCCATCCAGGATGAGGGCCTTGCCCAGGATGTCGCGGGCCGAGCCGAATTTGCGCTGCCAGAACCCCGCACTGATGAGGGCGATGGGGGCGGCGCCGATCTCATCCTCACCGGGGGCAAAGGTGCGGCCGATCAATGGGTTTACGCCGAGCACAGTGAAAAAATCGGAGGACACGAATTCCGCGCGGACGCGCTCCGGTTCGCCGGCGCCGGTCAGCGTGAAACCGTAGCCGCGCGCAATGGCCATGGCGGAAAACGTGTGGTTGTCTTTTTGCCAGTCACAAAAATTCGGATAGGAGATCGCACCGTATTGAAAATTCGGCTTGCTCTCATGCAGCGTCACGAGCTGATTGGGCTCGGGATAGGGCAGCGGATTGAGCAGTACGCCATTGACCACCGAAAAGAGCGCGGTGTTGGCGCCAATACCAAGCGCCAGCGTCAGCACCGCCACCGCCGTGAAGCCGGGGTTCTTCGCCAGCATGCGGAGGCCGTACTTTAGGTCATGAATCAAGGTGCTCATTCATACCTCAACGCCACCATGGGGTCGACTTTGGTCGCCCGCCGCGCGGGGAAATACGAGGCCAGTAATGCCACGCCGACGGCGACGAGGACGCTCGCCCCATAACACAGCGGATCGGTGGCCTTCACGCCGTAAAGGAAACTCGACATCAGGCGGGACGCGGCGATGGCTCCCACCAGGCCGATGCCTGCTCCCGCCGCGCTCAAGCGCAGCCCCTGGCCCAGGACGAGCCGCAAAACATCGGCACGCCGCGCCCCTATTGCCATGCGTATGCCGATCTCATGCGTACGCCGACTAACCAGGTATGCCACTGCCGCGTAAAGGCCCACCGCCGCCAGAAACATTCCAACGATGCCCAGGCTCGCGAGCAGCGTGGCCATGGAACGCTCCACCTTTAGAACCTCGCGCATGTAATCCCGCAAGGTCATCGCACTGACGATGGGAAGGTGGTTGTCCACGGCGGCCGTCGCTTTCAGAATCGTGCGGACAAAGGCGCGAGGATCTCCGGCAGTTTCCACAAACAGCACGCACTCGTACGAGAAGTTCTGCGTGAAAGGAAGGAACAGGTACGGTTGGGCCGTTTCATGCAGGTCAACATACTTTCCCGCCTCCACCACGCCCACAATCTGATAATTCTTCTTTTTGATTTGGATGGATCTTCCCACCGCGTCCTGCCCCGGCCAAAACTTGCGTGCCATGGCGTCATTGACCATAATGACCGGCATATTCGATGGGGTGTCAAGCGCGCTGAACTCTCGCCCATTCAGGATGCGGGCTCCGATCGTCTGGAAGAACTTTGGCGCAACAATGTTGTAGCGGATCTTGAAATGGTCCGTTCCCGGGGGCGGCTCGACTCCGGGAATGATCACGGCCTGGGTTTCGCCGCTTTCGTCTTCCGCCAAGGGAGGCCGCCGGGCATAGCTGGCGCGCACTACGCCAGGTACGGATTCCACACGAGCCGCCAAGGCAGGATAGAGGGCGGCCGCCTGGCTCTCGCTGTAACCGTAGAATGGGGGCGACGCCACCGTAAGCATAAGGACATTCCTCTGGGTGTCGAATCCCGGATTAATTCCCTGGCTGTATAACAAACTGCGGAGTAACAATCCGGAACCCACCAGCAACACCACGCAGAGCGCGATTTCCCCCGACACCAGCAAGCTGCGCAGCGGGAAGCGGCCCAAGGCCGGTCCCCACTGGAGTTCCTCTCCCTTCAGGACTCGAACCAGGTCGCACTTCGTAGCACGCAGCCCCGGCGCCAATCCGAAGATCAGAGCCGTCAACAGTGTGACGGCTGCGCTAAACAAAAGTACCCGGCCGTCGAGGGTAAGGTTCATGTTTGACGGAAGGGGAAAAATGCTGGGCACAAGCTTCATGAGCCACGACGCCAACAACGCACCGAGGCTGCCGCCGACCAAGGCGAGGAGAAATCCCTCGGTAAGAAGCTGGCCGGCCAATCGCGTCCGGCCGGCTCCCAGCGCCCGGCGCATGGCGATTTCCCGCTGCCTACGCTCGTTTTGCGCCAACAGCAGATTGGCGACATTGGCACAGGAAATCAGGAGAAGCAGGCCCACCATGGCCATCGCATAGTACCCTTGGTGGATACCTTCCTGGGGCGCCTGGGAAGGGGGGTAGGCGCGAAAGTTGGCATCCCTATTGGTGGCGGGAGAGGCGAGCGCCAAGCGCTTCGCGAGCGTCTGGATTTGCGCGCGGGCTTCCGGAAGTTGTGCGCCGGGGCGAAGACGGCCCACCAACTCGAACCAGCGGTAGTCCCGCTCGGCACCGGCTTCTCCTTCACCGGGAACCATGGTGGCCCAGCCCTTCGTGGTCAACCAAATGTCGGGGAACCAACCTTGGGTTAGCCCATGAAATTCCTGGGGGGCAACGCCAATCACGGTGAATTCTTTTCCGTCGAGCAGGGTGGTCTTGCCGGGGAGGGAGGGATTGCCGCCAAAGTAGCGCTGCCAGAAACCGTAGCTCAACACCACGGAGTGGCCCTCGGCGGCGGCTTGATCCGGCTGCGGGGAAAAGGCCCGGCCCAGCGCGGTCTTGACGCCCAGTGCCGCAAAGTAGTTTTGCGAAACCACTTCCACATCCACTTCCTCGCCCTGGCCTTCGCCGCTGATAAAGCATCCGCGCCCACCAAAGGCCACGACATCGGAGAAGGCACGGACTTCGTGGCGAATGTCCAGATAATCCGCATACGACGAGGCGTGATAATCAGGCTCCCGGGCCCAGTCCGTCGCGATGACCACCAGGTGCGCGGCATCCTTCACGGGCCAGGGCCGCAGGAAAAGCTGGTCCACAATGCTGAAGACCGTGGAGCTGGCCCCTATTCCCAGCGCCAGCGTCAGCACCGCCACGGCGGAGACGCTGGGATTCTTTGCCAGCAGGCGCAGGCCGTAACGGAGATCCTGAAGGAGATTAGTCATAGCAAGGCCATCCTTAAATCACCCTATTGCCGATTGATGATTGCCGATTGTCGATTGACGGAGGACGATTCCTTTGCCTCACGCAGTTTGCTTCGCCTGCTTGCAGGTTCCAATCGACAATCGGCAATCGAAAATCGGCAATTACTCATATCTTAGCGCCACCATGGGATCCACCTTGGTCGCCCGGCGCGCCGGAAGGTACGCCGCGAGTGCGCCGGTCACCCCGATCATGCAGCACGCGATGGCCAACACTAAGGGGTCAAGCGGCTTGACGCCGAACAGCATGCTGCGCAGAAGTTCCCCGCCCGCCATGGCCCCGGCCAACCCCAGCACCAAGCCGATCAGGACCAGCGCCAGAGTCCGCTTGACCACCATGAAGAGCACCGTGGAGCGGCCCGCGCCCAGGGCCATCCGAACTCCAATCTCGCGCGTCCGCCGCGTTACCGAGTAAGCCACGACGCCGTAGAGTCCCACCATGGTGAGCAGCACCGCGATGCCCGCAAAGCAGCCGAGAAGCAGCGTATGGAAGCGCGGCTCGAGAACCTGGGTGGCGAGCAGCTCGTCCATGGTCCTGACCTGAAACACCGGGACCAGCGGGTCAAGCGCCGCCATCTGCCCGCGAACGGCCGATTCCAAAGTGCGCGGGGGGACAGCGGTGCGCAGCATCATCACCGGCGGCTCCCAGATAAGCTGCTTGTAGGGGAAGTAGTAGGTGGGCTTGGGCTCCACGTCCTGCGCAAATAGTTTGGCGCTGCCGACCACGCCCACGATCTCGCGAATCGGCTCATCTTTCTGTCCCGGACCGTTGGCGCCGGGCGTGATGCGCTTCCCGATCACGTCTTCGCCCGGAAAGTACTTGTCCGCAAACGCCTTGTTCACCACCAGAACGTACGGAGCTTTTTCATCGTCTTGCTCGGTGAAGAAGCGGCCTTTGAGCAGCGGAATGCCCGCGGTCCGGAAGTAGCCCGGTGTGATGAGGGCCATGCGCGCCGAGGGACGGCTGGGAGGCGGGGACGGACGCTCCTCGATGTTGAACGAGACGGTGACATTATTTCCGCCCAGGGGCAGCGGCCACACGCCCGCCGCCGATTGCACTCCGGGCAGGGCGCGCATGCGTTCCAGCAGTTGATCGTAGAAAGCCACCTCCTGTGGCGCGGTGTAGGGAGGCTCGGGCAGGCTGAACGAAAAGGTTAGCAGGTGATCCGGCCTGAACCCCAAGTCGCTCTTTTGAAGATGCAGAAAGCTCGCCATTAAGAGGCCGGCGCCACTAACCAGCACCAGACCCAGCGTGACCTGGGCGATGACGAGCACGCCGCGCACCCGATCATGACGGTCCGTGCCGCCCCGGGTCTGCTCCTTCAAGGAACCGGTGAGATCAATCTTCGATGCCTGGAGCGCCGGCGCCATGCCGAAGAGGAGGCTGGTAAGGAGGGCCAGCAAAAGCGAAAAACCGAGCACGTGACCATCAATGGCGGCTTGGGCCAGGCGCGGGATGCTCCGCCCTCCCAGCGGGAGCACCACCCGCAAGGCGTATTCCGCCAGGATGACTCCGGCTCCTCCGCCCAGAATGGCCAGCAGCAGGCTTTCGGTGAGAAGCTGCCGCACCACGCGGATGCCACTCGCGCCCATCGCGGCGCGCACCGCCATCTCGTGCTCGCGCGCCGTGGTGCGCGCCAGCAGCAGGTTGGCAATATTGGCGCAGGCGATCAGCAGCACCAGGCCGACGGCGCCCAGAAGAATCAGCAAGGGCGTGCGCGAGTCCCCCACCAGCGTCTTCAGCGCCGGCTCCACGAAGGCTCCCCGGCTGTTGGTGTTGGTGTCCGGGTACTGCTTGGACAAGGCCGCGGCGATCACCTCCAGGTCGGCGTGCGCCTGCTCGACGCTGACGCCCGGCTTCAGGCGGCCAAGCGCCTCCAGCAAGTGAGCGCCGCGCTGCTCGGTGATGGGTTGGTCCCCCGAGGGCGATTCCCGGTCGGCAGCGATGGTCGTCCAGAGTTGAATATTCGGTTCGTTCACCGGGAAAACAAACCCGGCAGGAGCCACTCCCACCACGGTATACGGTTTACGATCGAGCGTAACGGTGCGTCCTATGATGGCGGGATCACCGCCGAACTGCCGCTGCCACAGGCCGTGGCTGAGCACCACCACGTGGTTTCCCGCCGCTTCCTCCGATTGCAGAAAACCGCGCCCCAATTGGGGCTTGATGCCCAGCGCCGGAAACAGGTCCCCAGTGGCCATTTCACCGTCGAGTTGTTGGGGTTGCCCCACGCCGGTCAGCACCATGTCCGTGTCGCGAGAAGTCACCAGGTGATCAAAGACGTGGTTCTGCGCCCGATAGTCGAAAAAGTCCGGATAGGAGAGACTGTTGGGGACCGGCGCCCCGCGCGTGTACATCGATTGCACCGTCATCAGGCGGTCCGGGTCGGCATAAGGCAGGGGCTTAAGCAATACGGTGTTCACCACGCTGATCACCGCGGTGCTCGCGCCTATGCCCAGGGCGAGCGTCAGCACCGCCACCGCCGTGAAGCCGGGATTCTTGGCCAGCATGCGCAGGCCGTAACGGAGGTCCTGAAGGAGAGTAGTCATAGCAAAGCCCTCATTGAATCACGCCATTGCCGATTGACGGCGGACGATTGCTGATTTTCGATTGCCGATTGTCGATGGCAATACCCAACCGCGGAAGCAGCCGCCTTTCAATCGGCAATCGGCAATCATCAATCGGCAATTACTCATATCTGAGCGCCACCATGGGATCGACCTTGGTCGCCCGGCGCGCCGGGATGTAGCACGCGAGCAGAGCTGCGCCGGTCAGGAGCAGTGAAACGGTCACAAAAGTCAATGGGTCGGTGGGGCGGACGCCATAGAGCATTTTCGCCAAAAACCGAGTGAGAGCGAACGCGCCCACAAGTCCGGCGGCAACTCCCATGAGCGTCAGAACCAAGCCTTGTTCAACCACGAGCCTGATGACGTTGGCCCGCTCAGCTCCCAGCGCGATGCGGATACCGATCTCGCGCGTGCGCTGTGTGACGCCGTAGGAAATCACGCCGTAGATGCCCACCGTCGCCAGCACCAGGGCGATCGCCGCGAACACACCCAACAGAAGCAAAGTGAAGTTCTGGCGAGCCGTTGAGTTTAGGCTCAGGGACTCCATCGTGCGCACTTTCGTCGCCGGCAGTTGGGTGTCGCCGGCCAGCAATGCTTCCTGGACTGGCACGCTGATACTCAAGGGAGCGATTCCCAGCTTGGTGCGCACGATGACGCCGGCAGGCAGCAGCCCGTTCACCAACTTCATCGCTTCGTCGGGAATCTGCGAGTGCAACTGGTACATGACCGGAGGAGGATCGTTACCAAGTCCGTTCTCTTGGACGTTGCCGACTACGCCGACAATTTCCACGGACCCTTGGTCGAAGTCAGAACCCAGCCCCGCGCCAATCAGGAGTGCCTGGCCCACGGGGTTTGAGGTCGGCCAAAACTTGCGCGCCAGCGCTTCGTTGACGATAACCGTGCGAGCCGGCTCCTGGTCTTGAAATAGCCGTCCAGAGCGGAGGGGAATCCGCAGGGCATCGAAGTAGTGCGCCGAAATGAAACGCCACTGCACGTCGCCCGTGAACCTATAACCCTTCAGGGGTGGCCGCCCGGGGATGTTGAAGATCATGTCGACGCCGTTCTCAAACGGCAGGCTGCTGGCCATGGCAGCGGCTTCGACGCCCGGCACGCGCTCCACGCGCTCCACCCATTGCCGGGCGATGCGGTCAATAGCGCCGGCGCTCGCGTACCTGGGTCCGACGAGCGAAACCCTCATGGTGACAAGGTTCCGTAAGTCAAATCCGGGGTCGACGGTGTGCAACTCGGAAAAGCTGCGCATCAGCAGCACCGCCCCACACAAGAGGACGACGGCGATCGCAACCTCCGCCACCACTAGGACGCTGCGAGTGCGGTTGTGTGTCAGGGCAGTGCCCGAGCGCCCGTCGGATTCTTTGAGCATGGAGGTAATATCCGTTCGCGAGGCCTGCAGGGAGGGGAAGAGTCCGATTATGAAAGCGGTGACCAGGGAAAGGAATACCGTGAACCCGGCCACCCAGGGATTCAATCCGGGGATTGCTGCCATCTCTTCGACACGCGGCAAATCGCCCGGAGTCAGCGCCAACAAGGCTCGCACTCCCCATGATGCCAACAGCAAGCCGAGCACCCCGCCCGCCAGTGACAGCAGCAAGCTCTCGGTCAGAAATTGCCACACGATCCGACCGCGCCCTGCCCCCATGGCCACCCGGATGGCAACCCCCTTTTGCTGCCCTGCGGCCCGCGCCAGCAGTAGGTTCGCCACGTTGGCGCACGCGATCAGCAGCACCAGCCCCACCGCTCCCAGCAAGATCAGGAGCGCCGGCCGGACATCGCCCGTCATATCCTGCTGCAGGGGTGTTACCCGGAGCTTGTCATCGTTCCCTAATTGCTCCGGGTGCGCCTGAATGTATTGCTTGCCGATAAACAACATCTGCGAATTCGCTTCGGCAAGCGTTTTGCCGGCGGGGAGCCGCCCTGACACAATGAGAGTGTGGGCCTGATTCGTGCTGCTGGGATCGGCCTGCAAAGGCATCCAGATATCCACCGGAGGATACGGCTGGAATTTGGGTGACAGGATTCCAATGACGGTGTAGGGCGCACCACCTAAGCTTATCGTCTTTCCCAGAATCGAAGGAACGCCGCCGCCGCGCCTTTGCCATAAGCCATAACTCATGACGACGACGTGCGCCCCGCCTGGCTGGTCCTCCTCTGCCGTGAACGTGCGCCCGACGATCGGAATTGCTCCGAAGAGCCGGAAGTAATTCCACGAGACATGGACCCCTTGCACCAATTCGGGCCGGTCTCCACCGCTCCAATTGAGGCTCGTCCCGGCCATATCGTAAGCCGTCAAATCCTCGAAGATCAAATTCTGTTGCTGCCAATAAGTGAACATCATTATGGAGGCCGAACCACCACCCCCGCGGGTGATATTTACAATACGGCCTGAATCCGGGTAGGGCAGCGGATGCAGCAGCACGGTGTTGACCACGCTGAACATGGCCGTGTTGGCGCCAATGCCCAGCGCGAGCGTCAGCACCGCCACGACCGTGAAGCCGGGATTCTTGGCCAGCATGCGCAGGCCGTAACGGAGGTCCTGAAGGAGAGTAGTCATAGCAAAGCCCTCATTGAATCACGCCATTGCCGATTGGCGATTGTCGATTGGCGGGGGACAATTCCTTTGCTTCCCGCCGTCTGCCTTGCCGGCCCGCAAGTTCCCGTCGACAATCGGCAATCGAAAATCGGCAATTATTCATACTTCAGCGCCGCCATGGGTTCGATCTTCGCCGCCCGGTGGGCGGGGATGTAGCAGGCAGCGAGTGACACCAGGCACAGCAACAACGCCACCGCCGCATAGGTCAACACGTCGGTAGCGGTGACGCCGAAGAGTACACTTTGCAGGTAGCGCGTCAGCGCGAGTGACGCGGCGATGCCCACGGCCAGGCCGCCCACGGTCAGCAGCAGGCCCTGGCCCAGCACCAGCCGGAAAACGTCTCCCCGCTGAGCTCCCAGCGCCATACGAATGGCGATCTCATGGGTGCGCTGGCGCGTCGTGTAGGCGATCACTCCGTAGATACCCACCGCCGCGAGAATCAGGGCGAGTAAACCAAAGGCGCCCGCGAAGGTTCCCGCCACCCGTTCGATGCTGCTCCCCATTTGCATACTGGACTTTAGGGTCGTGACGCCGAACACGGGCAAATCGGGGTTGAGGTCATGGACGGTTCTTTCCACCGCCGCGGCGTAAGCCTGCGGATCGCCCGCAACCCGCGCGTGAATGATCACCTGATCATAGTAGTCCTGGAACAGCGGCAGAAAAATGACGGGCTCCGGAGCATAGACCAAGCGGCGGTACTTGCCATTGCGAGCCACGCCCACCACCGTGGACCACTGGCCATACACGCTAATCCTCTTCCCGATGGCGTCCTGACCCGGCCAGTAACGATCGGCAAACTCCTGATTGACGATGGCCACCTGCTGCGATTTTTCCCCATCCTGTTCGGTAAAGTCACGCCCGGCTACGAGGGAAGTCCGCATCGTCCGAAAGTAATTCGGACCCACGACGGCACGACTGATTTCCATCGATTCGTGGGGCAGGGGCACATAACCATCGGGATGGACGTAGTCACTATGGATGGAGAAGCTGAGCGGCGAGAAATCCGCCAGGGTCACGGCTTCAATTCCAGGCAGGGCGGCAAGCTTCGCCAGCACTTGGCGGTGGAACGCGATGCCTTGAGCTTCCGAGTAGGCGGCGGGCCCAAGTTCGTAGTCAGCCAACAAAACATGGTCGGGGTCGAAGCCGGGATTTTGGCGTTGGGCGTTCCGCAAGCTACGAATGAACAGACCGCCACAGATCAGCAGCAGCAGGGAGAGGGCGATTTGCGCAACCACCAGCGCATTGGAGACCTTCGATTTGTGAATTCCGCCGGAGATGGTGCCCGCCTCCTCCTTCAGCACCGCGACGGGGGCCAGGCTGGAAGTGCGCAGCGCCGGAAGGATTCCAAAAATGCTGGCAGTAAGCATCGCGAGGGCCATCGTCGCGAGGAGCACCGTGCGGTCGACATGTCCATTGAGCGCCAGCGGCAAGCTCGCCAGGGGCGGAAAGAAAGCCGCAAACGTCCCGGCCGTCCAAGTGGTGAGCACCACGGCGAGGGCGCCGCCCCCCAGGGCGAGCACGAGGCTTTCCACCAGGAATTGACGCACCACCCGCCCGCGGGTGGCACCCATGGCCAGGCGCATGGCAACCTCGCGCCGCCGCGCCACGGAGCGCACCAGCAGAAGATTCGCCACATTGGCGCAGGCCAGCAATAACAGTACCCCCGCCAGCGCCAGCAGCATCGGCAGGCTCTTGTACATGTAGACGTTCGCGCCAAACGGTGAGCGCCACAGCGGGTCGAGCGTAATCCGGCTGGGGCCGCGATCCACTTTGGGAGAACTTTGCACGATTTGCTGCATCAAGACGTTGAGTTCCCCCGCGGCTGATCCGGGATCGACGCCGGGCTTGAGCTTGCCCAGCACGTTAAGCCAGAAAGTGCCGCGATCCTCGGGGCGATTCCAGCCCCAAACGAATGAGTCCATCCCCAGGGGAATCCACACGTCCGCGCGCAGACCGGTCTTGCATCCCTGAAAATCCGGCGGCGCGACTCCGACGATCGTGTACAGGTGCCGGTTGATCTCAATCGTCTTGCCGATGATCGATCCGTCGGAACCGTAACGCGCCCGCCACATGCTTTCGCTGATGACCGCCACCGACCCCCCTCCGCGCCTCTGTTCTTCCCCCGGCAGGAAGCCGCGGCCGAGAATGGGGTGCACGCCGAGCACGTCGAAGTAATTCGCGGTCGTCAGCGCCCCATAAATGCGCTCCGGCTTGTCGGTGCCGGTAAGCAACATGAAATCGTCGTGGTACCCCAGCAGGCCGGAAAAGCTCTGGGTGTGGTCGCGGATATCCATGAAATCAAGATACGAGAATGGGGGGCTGGGATGCTCACTGCGTTCTCCCCTCATCACCGTCACCAGGTCGCGGGTGTGGGTGACTCCGGGAATGGGATTAAGCAGCGTGGAGTTGATCCAACTAAAGATGGTGCTGTTGGCCCCGATGCCGAGCGCTAAGGTCAGCGCCGCCACGGCCGTGAAGCCGGGATTCTTCGCCAGCATGCGCAGGCCGAAACGGACGTCCTGGACGAGAGTGGTCATCACAAGTTCACCTTCAAATCACGCCATTGCCGATTTTCGATTGCCGATTGCAATGTCCAACCCCGGAAGCCGCCGCCTTTCAATCGTCAATCGGCAATCATCAATCGGCAATTACTCATATCTCAACGCCACCATGGGATCGACTTTAGTCGCCCGCCGCGCCGGTATGTACGTGGCGATAAAGGCGACGGCGGCCAGCACGATCGACACGGCGGCGAAGGTGAGCGGATCCGAGGCCTTCACGCCAAAAAGCAAGCTGGCGAGCAGGTGGGCAAGGCCCAACGCTCCGGCAATGCCGATGACGACGCCCATCAGCACCAGGAACATTCCCTGTTTCAAGAGCAGGCCGAGCACCTGCCCCCGCGTCGCTCCCAGTGCCATGCGAATGCCCACCTCCTGCGTCCGCTGGGAAACCGACAGCGAAAGGACGCCATAAATCCCCACCGAGGCCAATGCCAGGGCCAGCAAGCCGAAGATGCCGAGCAGCAGCGCGCCCATCCGCGGAGCCCAAAGTCCCTGGTCCAGAAGCTTTCCGATGGTCGTCACGCCGATCAGTCCCAGGTTGCGATTGAGTGACTGCACCTGGTCACGCACCGCGGAAAGGACGGCATCCGGATTTCCCGTGGTCCGCACGTGCAAAACCGCGAAGGGCGAATAATCCTGAGTGATGGCCAGGTAGGCGACGGGTTGGGGATCTTCGCCCACAGCAAATTGCCACGAATCCCCCACCTCGCCCACCACTTCGAGCAATTGGGGATCACCGATGAAATGGAATCTTTTGCCAACCGGATCTGCGCCATGCCAGAAGTGGCGCGCCATGGCGTGGTTCACGATGGCCACGCGTTGCGTTTCTTTGCGGTCGAAATCGGTGAAGACCCGGCCCCGCAGCAGGGGGATTCCTTCGGTTTGAAAAAATCCCGGCGAAACATCGTTCAGCGAGGTCAGGGTGCCGCGTTGTCCGCTCTTCTCGTCCTCGCCCTCCAGAAAGATGGTCCTCGCCAGGCCACCGCCCATGGGAAAGGTTGAGGCCACCGCCGCCGATTGCACTCCCGGAACGGCAGTGGCCCGATCGATGGCGTCACGGAAGAACTGCTCGCCGCGATCCTGGTCGTAGTGCAACGACGCCAAATCAAAACCGATGAGAAAGAGTTTCCTAGCTTCAAAACCCGGGTTGAGGGCTTCCGCATAATTCAGGCTGCGGAGGAACAACCCGGCTCCCACCAGGGCGACGAGCGCCAAAGCCATCTCCGCAATCACCAGCGCGTGCCGGAGGCGGCTGCGCCCCCACACCATGCTGCCGCCGCGCCCGCCGGTGTTGAGGGTCTCGATGAGATTCGGCCGCGCCACCTTCCATGCCGGGACCAGTCCAAACAGGATGGCCGTCAGGACCGTCACCCCCAAAGTGAACGCCAGCACGCGTCCATCCAGCGACAGGGCGAGGTCCGATTCCTGCAAAAAGGCGGGACGATAGGACCACAGAACCATCCGCCCCCATTTTCCGATCAACAAACCGACGCCGCCGCCCAGCAGCGAAATCAGGAAGCTTTCCGTCAACGATTGACGCACCAGCCGCCAGGAGCGGGCGCCCAGCGCGGCGCGCAGGCACATTTCCTTTTCGCGCCGGGCCGTCTGCGCCAGCAGGAGGTTGGCCAGGTTGACGCAGGCAATCAAGAGCACCAGGCCCACGATTCCCATCATCGTGCCCGCCACCGTCACGAGTTGCTGGTGCTGATTGATGTCCACCACCGCATTGGCGAGGGGCGACAGCGCGGCGCTGCGTCCGGCGTTATCCTTGGGGTACTCTGCGGCCAGCCGGGCGGCGATGGTTTCCACGGCCGATTCAGCTTGTCCCGCCGCCACGCCCGGCTTCAATCGCCCAAAACACTGGAAATCGAGGAATCGGCGATTTTGAAAGTTCTCCTCAATGAACCCCGCCACCACCTGCGTGTGCATGCTGACCGGAATCCAGATCTGATCGTTGTTGGCGAATAGAAAAGTCCCCTTGAATCGCGGCGGCGTCACCCCAATGACGGCGTAGCTGGTGCCATTGAGGGTCATTTGCCGGCCGATCACATCAGGTGCGGCGCCGAACTCGCGCGTCCAGAGGCCGTAGCTGATGACGGCAACGGTGTCGCCGCCGGGGTGCTGGTCCTCATCGGGACGAAAGGTGCGCCCCTTGACGGCGTGCACGCCCAGCACATCGAAGTAGTTGGCGGTGACCAACGTTCCCTGAAATAGCTTGGGCTTTTCTCCCCCGCTCAGGGTCAGGCCGGCGCCCTGAAACGCCGCCAAGCCGGAAAAGACATCCGCCTGGCGCGCGTAATCCTGATAGTTGGGAAAAGAGATTCCCAGCCGCGTGGCGTTGCCCAGAGCGATCATCGTTTTCTTGTCGACCGTGTCCAACTGCACCAGGTGGGCCGCGTCGGTGACGGGAAGAGGATTCAGCAATACGGCGTTCACAATCGTAAAGATTGCCGTGTTGGCGCCAATCCCCAGCGCCAGCGTCAGCACGGCCACCACCGTGAAGCCCGGATTCTTCGCCAGCATGCGCAGGCCGTACTTAAGGTCTTGAATCAAAGTGGTCATCGCTGGAACTCCGGGGTAAAACAAGCACGGGGGGTACCATTGTCGGGCTGCATGTAACCTTCTGTTTTAAAAGGAGTTAAATAGATTTTCGGGGACCGTTGGCGGCCGGGTAGTGTCCGCTTTTGGGATTAGGCTTGGCGATAACGGACAGCGACGGAGGAATCGGGTCATCGAGCCATTGAAAACCGACCTTGGACTGCGGCGGCTCGACGCCGCTTTGGAATCTGGCAGGTCGGGATTACATTGGGTGGGCGGGAAAGTCGAGCGCTGCACCAAGCTGTGATCTCCAAAGGGAGGAAGAAAGCGGCGTCGAGCCGCCGCAGTCCAAGGCGCTACGCGCTCGGCACCTCCTCTCCCACCTGCCACCTACGACCTCCCACTTACGAGCGGGAGTTGCAACCTTCTTCTCATTTTGCTATCCTCTGATCACATGATGATTGAAAAATCAACGCTTCAACCCGACACACCTCTTGAAGACCTAAGCTTGCCCGAGGAAATCAAAGAGCACCTGAAAGCCCTTGGATATGCAAACCTGGAAGAGTTGGCATGGGCTTCGCCTGAGCGACTGCGTTGGCCGGGTTCGGGACAGGATGAACTGCGCCAGATCGCCACGCTGTTGGAAGATTACATTCTTTCTCTCGAGTCCTCGGAGTTGCTGCCCTTCTATGGCAACTCCTTGCCCGATTGGCGGCCTTTCCTTTCGCAAGCAGACCTCATCCGGCAGGTGATGGTGAGGAGTCTAATCCCCATGACCAGCATCCACCGTGCCTTTCCCCGGAGCGATCAGCCCCCACCATCCGGCTTGCGAATCCCGGTTCGAAACCTCAATGTTTCGGTTCGAGCCTCCCACTGCCTGAAGATCTCCGGAATCGCCAATGTTCACGAGTTGGCGCTCGCCTCACCCAAATTATTGCTGCACATTCGCAACGTCGGAATCATAACGTTGGGCGAGTTGGCAGCGGTGGTGGAGGAGTACCTCCGTTCACTGGAATCCCGCGTGCGGGCGATTTACAAGGAGAGTTACCAGCTCTGGAAACCTCTCCTCGAGGGGCAGCCACCCTTACCGGAAGTCGCCCGAATTCGGGTACCCGAATTACACTTGGACTCGCCCATTGAAATAAGTCTGTCCAATGTCGAGATTTATGGCCGCCCGGAGCCGGAACCTGAGCCTGCAACGCCGCCTTTGGTTACTGAGCTGATGGCCGCGTTCTTGTCCCAGCAGAACGAAGGGGACAGGAGCATCTTCCTGAAAAGGTTTGCGTTGAGGCGCGATAGCAGCCCCGAGAGCCTGGGCGCCATTGCCCAGAGCTCAGGTTCGACGCGCCAGTCGGTCCGGAAAATTACCCTGAAGCTGCAACAAACCCTTGCGGCGATGGTGCGCCGAAGTCACCCCACCCTTTTGCACCCGCTGCGAGCGCACGTGGATCAGGTCACCGTGGCCACCCTGGATGAATTGGTTAGCATGCTTCCCAGCACCGGTGAGCGCGCCGAATTCGAATGGGGCAGTTGCGTCGCACTGCTGATCAGTTCTTCTCCGGACTTCCACTCCATCGATCCTGCGGGTCAGCTTTGGACTTCCAGCCCCTCATTGGACATAGTTTTCTACCGCAGGGTTATCAAGGCCGCGAAAGCGGTGGTTCGCCGTGGGCCGATCGACCTGCCCAATCTGGCGATCGAGACCGCAAAGAATCTCGGTTGCAATGAACAGGAGGCAGACGCGGTTCGGGTGATCATCCACCATGCCCCTTCCATCTTTAGTGTAGAGCCTGCAAGTCAAAAGGTTCTTCGGGTCGAAGTGGATGGCCTTAAAACAGGGCGCGCGGCCTTCGCTTATGCTTTTATCCAAAAGCGCGGCGTGCCCACCACCGTTTTTGAAATCTTCGATGCCATGGAAAAGAAGGAGCCGGACATCCTGCCGCGTCAGTCTGCGCGACATGCCGCCATCCATAGCCTGCGTCCCCTCCTGGAGCACGACGAGCGCTTTGCCTGGGCCGGCCTTAGCGCCTACGGGTTGCGCGAATGGGGATATGAGCCCGGTGTAACCTCCATCGGCCAAGCCCTGGTGTCTCTCCTCAGGAAGAAGGGGCCTTTGACCATCCCGAAGATCCAGAAAGCCCTGGCCCGGTTATACCAGGTCAGCCCGGACTCCCTCGTTGCGGCGCTGCTTGCCCAAAAGGGAAAGACCATTACCAGGGATTCTGCCGGCCGCTGGAAAGCCCTTCCTTGATCGGCATGTCGCGATAAGGTGTGTTGACATAGTCCCACTTCTTGTTAAACTCAGAGTGGGATTTCGAAATCGCCCAGGGAGAGGAACCGTGAACACAAAACGCACTCACATTGTTATTCCTGAGCAATTGGTGGCTCGAATTGACATCATCGTGGGCAAACGCGGCCGGAGCAAATTCCTGGCCCAAGCCGCGGAAAAAGAGCTTATGCGCCTCAGCCAACTCAAAGCCCTGGAAGCCGCTGCCGGTTCATGGAAAGACCCCGATCATCCCGAATTGAAACACGGAGCAGCGAAGTGGGTGGACAAACTGCGACGGGAGGACGAAGCGCGCTTCGAAAAAGTGGTGGCCCGCTGACATGGCCACCTACCTTCTCGATACCAGCGTCATCTGCCCATCGAATCATTGAGTCATCGGAACATTGATTCATTGAGCCATTGAAAACCGAACCCGGAAACTGGATGGCCGAGCCGCGAGTTTCGAGTTTCCTGACGCAGCGCGCAGCGCCTTGGACTGCGGCGGCTCGACGCCGCTTTGGAATCTGGCAGGTCAGGATTACATTGGGGTGGGCGGGAAGGTCGAGCGCTGCACCAAACTGTGATCTCCAGAGGGAGGAAGAAAGCGGCGTCGAGCCGCCGCAGTCCAAGGCGCTACGCGCTGCGGGCTGTTTTCCCCACCTGCCACCTACGACCTACCACCTACGAGGACGGGATACGGGACACGGGTTACGGGATACGGGGCGGGAAATTGTCCATTGATGATTTTGGATTGCCGATTAGCGATTGGCGATTTGCGAACTCTTCACTCGTCACTCTTCACTCGTGCTTCGCTCTTTGGTTTTTCCACTAGCCACCAGCCACTAACCACTGCTTTTTCATCCACTGCCCTTTGCCGACCCGCGCTTGCCGCTGGGGTGTCGGGCAGAAGAAAACCCGGCAGCCGGAGTTTCATCAGTCGGCGAGTGCCAACTCTCTCTCAATCACCTCTTTGTGGGTCTGCGTGAATTTTGTCTTGGCTTCAATGCCCAAGCGTCCTGCATAGTAAAGCAACTTGTCGACGCTTTTGTTGGCAATCTTCCCATTGAGCAGTTCGCTTACCCGCGGCTGAGGCTCTCCGAGAATTATTTGCAGTTCCTTTTGTGAATACCTCTTAGCACAACTCAGGATTGCCTGATACAGCTCGGCTTTGAACTTTAGCGCCGTAGCCTGCTCCGGCGAAAAGCCCAGGTCGTCGAGCACGTTCCCATGCGTTACGTGCGTGGGTTTATTAGCCGCGCTTTTCATGTTTCTTCTCCTCTGCCCAACGTGCCTTTACGGCTTTGAGTGGCCGGGAGTACTTCTGAAATGCAGCATGGCATGTCGGAGGAGCCCATTCGCCTTGGTCTGGTAGCCGGGGCCATCGGCTTTGAGCCAGGCGATGACATCCGCATCCAGGCGCATGGTGACGGGCTTCTTCCAGGGCCGATAAAACTTGCCGATTTCCGCTCCACTCCAATCGGGCACTGCGGGGGCATCCGAAAAATCAATGTCTTCGTCTCGCATTGCCGCGAGGGCGCGGATGTCTCGCTCCTGCTCCCTGGTGAGCTTCCTCCTAGGCTGTCACGTGCGGCGTTTCGTGTGGCCTCGAATCCAAGAGGCAAACTCTTGCTCTTTCATCTCACCGGCAGCGAGCGCCAACACGGCGCGCGTCGCGTCCACCTGACTCACGGCGAAGCGGAACCCATTCAGCTCCAGAAAGAGGCCGGCGGCCAGAAAGGCGGCTCGCTTGTTGCCATCCACGAAGGGGTGATCGCGGATGAGTCCCGCCGCATAAGCCGCGGCGAGACGGGGGAGGTCGGGACTCGCTTCATAGGTGAAGATCTGGCGTGGGCGGGCCAGCGCGGATTCCAGGAGCCCCTCGTCCACCGCTCCGGCACGCCCCCCGTGCTCGGCAAGGTTCTCGCCGTGGAGGAGGACGAGGGCCCGGCGGTCGATCCAGTGCGGCTCTTTCATTTCGCCAGGGCGCGAAACGTGTCACGGTACTTCGCCATGAACTCCCGGCCCAGCTTGAGTTGCTTCTCCACTTCCGGGTCGTACGGCGTCAGCAGGTATCCATCCGGCGTTTCGATGGCGAAAAGTGAGTCGTCCTCTTTGACTCTTAGGCGAACCAGCATTTCCTTGGGAACGATCACCCCCGTGGATGTCCCCACGGGCCGCAACTTCAGTTTCACGGGCCAACCTCCATTCTCATAGATATTATAATACGACGCAGGAGGCCGGACCACAAGGGCGAAGATTAGGACATTTGATCATTGAGTCATCGGGTCATCGGGTCATCGGTTCATTTGGCCATCGGGTCATTGAGCCATTGAAAACCGAACCGGGAAACTGGAAATTGGTAACTGGAAACTGGACGGTCGGCTCGCGAGTTTCGATTTTCGAGTTTCCAGACGCTGCGCGCAGCGCCTTGGACTGCGGCGGCTCGACGCCGCTTTGGAATCTGGCAAGTCAGGATTACGTTGGGGAGGCGGGAAGGTCGAGCGCTGCACCAGGCTGTGATCTCCAAAGGGAGGAAGAAAGCGGCGTCGAGCCGCCGCAGTCCAAGGCGCTACACGCGAAATTCTCTACGCACGCCCCACAGTTCTCAAATCGTCGTAGAACTTGCGGAAATACGGGCAGGAGTCGTAAACCGGCTGGAATTCCATTTTGGAGAATAGCGCCTGACCATCAAAGGTTTCCTTGTACCTTGTCTTTTTATCTCGCAGGAAAAGTTCATTGATTCGCTTTTTGGGGGGCTTCTGGAAATTCTTCCATTCGGCCCGGGGATCGGGACCAATGCTTGGGTCTTTGAGCCTCAGCGCAAGGGCCGTCCCCTCCGCCAATATCCAGGCCTCCACCTCGTGAACTGAGACGTGGGGAAAGAAAGCCTGAGCGCGACGATGGTGCTGAACTTGGGTTCGAAGCCAGCTTCGCACCCGCTCAGCCTTGGCATCGAGTTCATCATCAAGCCGATGATCAACGAGGTTCATACCATAAAGGTCGATGAGGGTAAAAACCGCGATGACGTCCGGCTTGTCAAGCGTGGCGCAAGCAAAAGCGCCGACCTGCCTCGGAGGGACACATCTGTAGTGCAGGCCAACGGACGCCATCCCGTCTTTCTGCCACTGCCTGGCCACAAAGTGCCTAACGGCCAATTCCTCGGTGGGTCCTTCGCAAACTACAACGATCCTGCTCATATATAGGTCCGAGGCGTTTAGGGACGCCCACCGAGCTCACCGGAAAGCCACAAATCGGCGAGGCTAAAATCCTTCAGGAAGTTTTCGAGGTCAGGGGTTTTCAATTGTGTGAGACGGGTTTCGCCATCCACCTTCTCGGTAACAATCACCTGTTCGGGGTCAAGCTTCGCCACGATCTGGGGCGAATGCGTGGCGACGATAACCTGCGTCCGCATCGCCGCATCCTGAAGCAGCTCCGCCACCAACTTGATCCAGTCAGGATGCAAGCCCAACTCGGGCTCATCGATGCAGATCAGGGGCGGTGGCTCGGGACTCTTCAGAATCGCGATCAGGCAGAGGAGCTTCAGGGTGCCGTCGGAGAGGAGGTTGGCAGAGATGCCTTCCTTTTCATAGGGCCGTTCGAACCAGCGAAGGAGAACTTTGCCGTCCCCGCCCTCCGCCCGAACCGTAAGCCTCACAAAATCCGGATAGGCGGTTTGCACAATTTCCAGGATATCGTTCCAGTCGTCCGGGTGGTCCTGTTGGATCGCATGGAACACCGAGGAAAGATTGCTGCCGCTTGGCAGGAGCCGAATGTCGGACCTAAGTAAGGCTGGCTGACGGACTAGGGATTGAGTTCCCACATCGATATCCCGGTAAAATGTCCATTCCTGCAATTGTTGTAAGACTGCAGAGGGCACCGGGTATTTGTTGGCGTCCCTAACCTGGGAGAACGCGAGTTCGATATCATTAACTGATTTGCGCTCTTCGACTTGAGGGTCGGGGCCGTTGCCCCAGTAGAATACGGTCCCCGCAGCGTCTCTCTTCACGAACAACAGGGACAACGAAGGCCCATGGGGCGAATCCACCCTGAGCTGCTCCCCCGACAAACGAAAATTGCTCCCCTGACTGCGTAGGCCAACCCCAAACCGAACGTCCAACGACTTTTTATCGGGGGATTCTAAGAGGGGGAGGCGCAACGTCTGAGAAAGCGTATCAAGTAGGTGGGTGAAACGGAACTCAATGCGAACTTCGGTGGAAGAGTCGAACCCGAACGCAATGTTTCGAAAACCACCACGCTTGTTGATGCCGAGGTTTAACTCGCCCCGTCCAGCCTCGCTCATAAGCGACAGCAAATCGAGCAAATTCGACTTCCCGCCACCATTCGGACCAATCAGGACGGCGAGATGCGGCATCTCCAACTCGACCTTTTTGAAGCTCCGAAAGCCCTCAATCTTGATGTAATCGAACATAGCGGAGGTCCTTAGCTCCATGGAGAAGCAACTTGAGGTGGATTATAGCACGCAGGCCACCCGCTGCGCGGGCTATGAGGCTGAGCGGGTAAAGCGGAAGGGGATGGGGTCTAGGGGCTGGGGATTGGGGGCTCGGGGCTGTTTTTCCCACCTGCCACCTACGACCTACCACCTACAAGTGGGGGTTTCGATCTTTGGTTTTTCCTCTAGCCACTAACCACTGACCACTAGCCACTGACCTTTGAGGACGTGCGGTTGCCGCTGGGGCACCGGGCATGAGAAAAGCTCACGGTCAGAAAAACGCTGACCGTGCTTACCCGCTGGATTATAATGGCGACATGTTAAAGACCGTCCGCCTCAAGAACTTCAAGCTCCACAAGGACACCTCAATTGAGGCCGCGCCGATTACCGTGTTCATCGGCCCGAATAACAGCGGGAAGTCAAGCATTTTTCAGGCACTGCTGGCGCTCCGGCAAGCATTAACCCGTCATGGCAGCACATTCCTTGCCCCGGTGGGGCGCAATGTAACAAATGAAGTCAACCCCTTCATGTACCCGCCCTCGGAGTCAGTGAATATTGGCGAGTTCCGCGACGTGGTGCGTGGAGGGAGCAGTACACTCTCGATTAGTTTATCTGGCGAGTTGGAGTTGCCTCGCCCCGCCACTGAGATTGGGCATGTTAATGCTGGGCTTGAAGTGCGTGTCGAGGACAACTCGTTGGTCCACCATGAAGGGAACCTTCAAGGACGTTTTGTCCAGCTAAAATGGGCCTTCATGGGACCGATGCGAGAGAGCGAAGACGTTCGATTTTCGATGCCTAATCCTCCTCACGGCACGCTCACATTTGGCACAATTCAGGATTTCGCGCTGCTCCAAATCAGGTCGGTCCAAAGCCCACCCGGATCGCCACCGGAAGCCAACACGAGGTTGCTTGAGATTGGCGGCACGCTGCTTGGCATCCCAACTCAGTTGCTCAATTCCTTGCATTCTGTGTCCGCGCTCCGCGGTTTTGAGGAGTGGGGCTACCCGCTGCCTCAAGAACGAGTGCAGTCTTTGGAGCGACTGTGCCTGCCCGATCGAGCCGTTGCACTCGTTACCAACATTGCCTCCAATGCGAGACTCAAGAAAGAAGTGTCGAACCGCCTGTCTGAACTGCTCAATATAGGAGTAGATATAGAATTTGTGGGTTCGAACCGGGTAAAGGTCTTTGCACTGGAAGAAAACGGGGGTGACGGCCAACGGCATTTCGTGAACGAAGGAACTGGAGCTAGTCAACTTCCCTTTATACTGGTCCCCATCGCGCTCACACCCAAGAACGAAACGATTCTGCTCTCAGAACCCGAAGTACACCTGCACCCCAAGAAGCAATGCGAACTCACGCGCATGCTGCTCACGGTGGCCAAAAAGGAAAACATCCAGTTCTTTATCGAGACCCACAGCGAGCATGTGCTCCATACCATCCTTAACGCCGTGGCCCAGGGCGAATGGAGCTCCGCAGATATAGCGCTTTATTACTTCTCCGAGCCTAAGAACGGAATTGCCGAAGTGGGCAAGCGCGAAATAAACCAGTTCGGACAGGTGGACGGAGGGCTTCCGAGCTTTTTTGACCAGAGTCTAGCTGAACTAACGGACTATCTTAAAGCCCTTAGCAAAACATAAACTGTGAAACATCCATTCCTCCTCGACATCATGGTGTTGATTTTCGCCATTAAGAAACAGAACGCGAAGTGTGAGGACGACGAGACGTGCACTAATCTGATCCAACTTATCGGCCAAAATTGTCACCGGATTGTCGTGGACAAGACGATGAGGGGGAAATACCGTGGCCGTCTCGACGGGTTCTTCGGCAAGCCCGAATATCTGACACAAACAATTTTGTTCCTTACGGACTTTGTCTACAATTCGGCCAAGTTCATCATTGAGACAAGCGAGCCACCTGGTTTGCCCACGGTCGCATTCGATGGCATACCTAAAGAGGATCACTATGTCGTCAGGGCTGCCTTAATTTCTCACCCGATTATCGTGACGGATGAAAAGGCCCTGCGGGATTCCATTAATGAACGTCGTGATGTCCTCGGCTTGAAAGCCATTACCCCCGCCGAAGCACTTGAACTGGCCAAAGACACCTAGGCCCGCTGGCGCCCCTGTTCGGCGCTCACCGGTGCCATTTACTAATGCCTCCGCACGGCATCGCGCGTAGACTGACCGCTTGTCCTGAAGGCAGTGGTTAGCTCAGCCACCGGCGGGGCCGGATTGAATAGTCTGTGACTCGCAATTCCATGGGCCCCTTAGAATCCGCGTGTTGCCGGCGTCTCACAGGCCGGGGATTGGGGCTTCGGGGCTAGCGGAAAAACCAAAGATCGAAAACTCGAAAACCGCAAATCGCTAATCGACAATCAAACATCCAAACCTCGCCCCGTATTGCCTATCCCTTGACCCGAATCCCGTGTCCCTAATCCCTAGCGCCGAATCCCGAGCCCCGCTGGCCAGGAAAGGTTCGGCATACTGGGTGCATGGCCACGATCGATATTGCAAGTCTCAGCCTGGAAGAACGGTTGCGGCTCCTGGATGATCTTTGGGAGAGCCTGTCGCGAACGCCGGAGGCGATCCCCATGACCCCTGCCCAGGGCGAGGAGTTGGACCGCCGGTTGGATGACCTGGACCGCCAGGGCCCCATCGGCATCCCTTGGGAAGAGGTGACTCGCCGGGTCAGGAACCAGTGTTTAGTGGCTAGTGCCAACAGCAGTGACGGGTGGTGAGTGACGAGCGGGCAGCGTTCTCGGGGGGACGGTCTTTGCGATGGTGAATGTCAAAGATTGACATTGCTGCGATTTTCCGCTAAGTTGGAGACGTGGAAGCGGCCAACGCCACGGGGGGTAACGGATGGATCAGATGAATGTGTCGATCACGGATCGTCTCGCCGGATATGTTCGCAAGAAGGTGAAGAGCGGGCGGTACAACAATGCCAGCGAGGTGGTGCGGGATGCCTTGCGGCGGATGGAAGATGAGGACACCCGAGCCCTGCGCCTGGCAAGTCCCAGCGCCGAGGATATTGTCTCGGACCTGACCGCGGAACAGCTCGCCGGCATTCGGCAGCGTGTCCGGGCCAGCATCGAGTCCATCGAGGCGGGGGAATACGCGGAATATGAGGGGCGCGAAGGGCTGAAGGAACTGGCGGACGAGGCGAAGGCGAGGGGGCGTAAGCTTCTGGCCCAGGAAGCCTCCGGCCAATGAAGCGCTATCGGGTCAGCAAGGACGCGGAGCGGGACCTCGACGGGATTTTTCTGTATTGGGCAAAGCGCGCCGGGCTGGAAGTCGCAGACCGGCTGATCGACAGCATCACGGAGCGTTTCTGGCTGCTGGGCGAATACCCCGACGCCGGCAGGTCCGCGGAGGATATCGCCCCCGGGGTCAGATGCTTTCCGGCCGGGAAATACCTGATCTACTACCGCCATACCCGGCGAGTAACAGATATTCTCCACATCTTCCACGGCGCTCAGAACCAGAAGCGGGCATTCGAGGAGACAGCAAGGCGTTGAAAGCACTGCGTTACAGCGTGGAAAAACCGCAGCCCTTTGGCATTCAATGGGGCATGGAGAATCGCATGATAAACGTTGCCCTGCCCGCCGACCTCGAGAAACGGGTTAATGAAACCGTGGAGCGCGGGGAGTTCGCCAGCCGCGAAAAGTTCTTTGAGGAAGCTGCCGAACTCCTTTTGGGCCTCCGGAATGGTGATGGGGGCCCGGTCCCCGTGGATGCGCATTGGGACAAGCGCGTGGAGGCTTTCATCGAAGAGGCCCAAGCCAGCGGAGAAGCCACGGAAATGACCGACCACGATTGGGCGGAAGTCGAACGCGCCGGGCTTACCCTCATGCGCGCCAGGAAGAAGGCTTAATCCCGCGTGAGCCGAGCTACTGCGAGAAATACCTGATCTTCTATCAACCCACGCCCGACGGCGTCCAGATCGAACGCGTTATTCATGCCGCCCAGGACTATACCCGCATCCTGCCGCCATCGTAGCCGGATTCACCCGATAACCTGACCTCCGATTTCGGGAGGCCGAGGGGGCTCCATCGGAGTCCACGTACCGGACACCGGATCAGGAAAGGGGCGGTATCCTGTGGGTATGGCCACGATCGATATCGCAAGTCTCAGCTTGGAAGATCGGCTACGGCTCCTGGATGAGCTTGGGGAGAGCCTTTCCCGAACGCCGGAGGCGATCCCCATGACCCCTGCCCAGCGCGAGGAGTTGGGCCGCCGGCTGGATGAACTGGACTGCGAGGGGCCCACCGGCATCCCTTGGGAAGAGGTGACTCGCCGGGTCAGGGGCTAGTGGTTTGTGGCCAGTGGCCAGAAAGACGCCGCTACGCTCGGCGTGATGTCTCGCGATGTGGGAATGGGTTTGTGCTATCATCGGGATGGAGGGAGCTTCATGGCGAACACCCCAAGCGTGCGCAGGCAGCAATCCAAGTCGACGGCATCGCGCGCCGGCCGGCCCCCTGCCCGCTTGCGGCCCCAGAATCGGAAGCTGCTCAAGTGGCTCGATTCCTGGCTGGCCACCCCCGATGATCGTGGCGAGAAGTGGTGGAACGGATTTGAAGACGACCTCCGCAACCAGCGCACGGCATTCAGGCCTTCCCAAACCGGATGACGAGTTACTCTCTCGATTCCGATACGGTTACCCAGCTCCTCAAAAAGCATCCAGGGAATCAGCGCGTCCTCGAGCGGTTCCGCAGGGAGATCAGGCGGAACTCGCTCTTCATCATGTGCCCCGTGGTGTTCTATGAAATTAAGCGGGTGTTGGCGATTAAGAACGCGGTCGCGCAGCTCGCTGCTTTCGAGGGCCTGGCGGAAGCGATGGTTTGGAGAGAGTTTAACTTGGCAATCTGGGAGCGCGCCTCGAGGCTTTGGGCCGCCCTGCGATCACGGGGCCGGTCCCATCACGACGCTGACGTCCTCATCACCGCACATGCCATTGAGTACGATGCCGCGATCGTTACCGGCAATGTCCAGCACTTCCAGGACATTGGCGCCCCTGTCGAGGACTGGAATCTGT
>Ga0326728_10002835_pt1 | contig 56357 bp, 54 predicted proteins | sample MB3enrmetagenome_FD_207602 | JGI IMG/M metagenome (GOLD analysis project Ga0326728, IMG submission 207602) | Lab enriched peat soil microbial communities from McLean, Ithaca, NY, United States - MB31MN | ecosystem: Environmental > Terrestrial > Soil > Wetlands > Peat | place: USA: New York... | reverse complement strand
GCCGGGGCGGCTTCGGCCGCCCCTAATCTCGAAATCAGACCCGCCGACCCTAAGCTTATTGCGCGCGAAAAATGGTCTTGACAATGGGGGCCACTTTCGACTACCAAGAGGCGTCCTAATTCGTCCGACCAGAATTCGACCCATTTGTCTTTTGTGCAGCCGATCGGGATCGGATGGGGACGGTAATTCGTAACGCCCGACAAGTCGAGTTCAATTAGAGCATCGTGCCTCTGAAGGAACCACTGCGCCAACAATCGGCGCACCTCTAGCATCAGACCATGATGGTTCCAGGGTTGTAGAGCGAAATCGCCAACAATCTCCCGCAGAACTCCGGTCAGCACAAGGTGAGCCGAACCATCAGACACAATCTTCTCTATGAAACCAAGGGCAACAGCTATTCTCTGCAGTTCGCCAATCTGACGCTCGCGGCTCTGGTCGAGGATCGCAGGAGACGGGCACAGGAGCGGTGGCATTACTTGGGCTCACTAGTAGAAGTGCGAAAACGCTTTTGGGCCCGCAAGAGTCGGCCCGTGAGCTCAACAGCTTCGCCAAAGAAATAGCGAGGCCAATCTGGAATGGTTCCGTCCTTCTCCACGGAAAGGTTTCGGAGCACCGGGCGTGGCAATGAGGTGTCGATAAAATAGATCCGTGATTTCTGTGACAGGGCCCCTGTTTCGTCTTCTGCCGCCAACACGCGAATTGCATTGACGAGGTGTTCGCTGTGCGTCTCAATCAAGACCTGTTTGCCCCCGCGCACCATTGACACGAAGAACTCCGCGAGTCGCACCTGTAACGACGGATTCAAGTGCAATTCCGGCTGTTCAACAATAAACGTGCTTCCTGCGTCGGCGAGCAAGCCGCGCACCAAAATAGGCAGCACTTGAGAGTAACCGAACCCGGAATCCGCTAAAGCGTACCCCTCAGAGTTGGAGGGGCTCTTCACGCTGATCTGAACGAGCACTTGCTTGGTGGTACTCAGCAGTACTTCGGCCGATTCACTTGGCGATCCTGATTCTCCGGTTCGCAGGTAATGGACCCAACCGTCCAATGCCTTCCCCAACGGCTGACGCGTGATTTCCGTGCCAGCTCCAGGCAATACGTTTGTGACCCGGTCTTCCGCTCTATCACGGAGCACGTATGGTAGGAACTCACCCGTTGGGTCTATGTCCCCAGTCGCTTCCAAATGCGCAACATAATAGCGTTTGGCAGGGGAACGAAGCGGCCCCAGATAGGACGTATTCTTCAGAGCCTCCTGGAATGCCCAAAGAGCCTGCTGAATCACTGGAGGAAGAGGAGCTTGAATTTCCTCGGCTTCAGGAGAAGCCGCTTCGGATTGGCCTTCACTGCTGCGTCGTGTCTTGGCCTTGCCCACAATCGTGAACGGCAGGAGACCATCGAGCGTTGCTGGAAATTGGACATGATCGCCTTCCTGCTCAACGGATATGATCCTGAACCCACCGACCTTCCGGAAATAGTTTGCAGGAAGCTGAATCTCATACTGCCCGGACGTTGTAGTCGGGCTCTCTGATCGCACCACCTTCCACTGAAGCAACTCTTCGGATTCGGCTGTGAGACTAAACGCCGCGCCATCCAAGAGAGCAACGAGGGTCCCGTCCGGCGCCGGAGCTGAAGACCTCCCACCCGCTGGTTCGCGCCGAGGCGTTGCGAGAGAGAACGTAAATTCACATCTCAACTCCGCAGGTTTGGTGATGGTCTCTGACTGAGAGTCGGTCTTCCTCCTCGATTTCTTCGCTGCCCGAAGGAACTCGATTGTGCTGGGACTGATCTGCGTTTCAATCGTTATGGATATGAGAACTTTTCTGGCCGTGTCGCCGTGCGAGACGAATGTGCGGTAATCGCCAAAGTCTACCCGAGAGCCGGCAAGATAAAGTCGACCATCCTGTCCTTGAGTCTGGTCTTGACTCTGCTGAAGGAGCAGCGGGGCTTTAAGGACCGTTGTTTTGCCTGCGCTGTTCGCCCCACAGAACACCGTGAGCGGCTTAAGATCGAAGGTCCATCCAGGTCCTTCGAAAATCCTGACATTCGACAACTCAAGCGTGCGTATCATTTGGCCTTCCCGACACCGTCCTGGAAACCAAGAGATTAGCAGAGAGCGAAGCCCAAAGACCAGAATCCCTCCTCAAGATCCTCCCGGCCTAACCTTATCCTGCCCGCGAATAGGATTGTGTCGCCACGACCTCAGGAACGGAAAGATGGGTTTACCGGTCGGCTACTTGCCGGCCGTGCCGCCCTATGAAGCCCTGAAGGCGCTTATGGAGGATCGAGGGCTGCGCCACAAGGACGTTTGGCCCGTTGTCGGAAACAAGGGACTCACCACCGAAATCCTGAATGGCCGGCGTAAAATCAGTTCCGCTTTAGCGAAGCGGCTGGCCGGGCATTTCCGCGTTCCAGTGGAACTTTTCGTATAGAGGCACGGTATAATCGCATCTGTAATGGATGTCTATGAGGAATTGGTGCGCCTGCGTGCCTTGGGACAAAAATGCGCGCTGGCCACCATCGTCGAGGTGCGCGGCTCCATCCCCAGCTACGAAACGGCCAAGCTGCTGGTGCGCGAGGATGGCTCCATGCTCGGCACCGTGGGCGGCGGCTGCGTCGAGGCCGAGGTGTGGAACGCCGCGCGCGAAGTCCTCGAGACAGAAAAGCCCAAACATCTCACCTTCAACCTCGGCCAGGATGCCGCTTACGATAACGGCCTGATCTGCGGCGGCCAACTCGATATCTTTGTGGAACCCGTTCTTCCCGTGCCGCGAGCCTATATTTTTGGCGCTGGCCACATTTCCAAGAGCCTCTCGCAAATCGCCACGCTCGCCGGCTTCGCCACCGTGGTCATAGACAACCGCGACACCTTCGCCAACCGCCAGCGTTTTCCGGAAGCCGCCGAAGTGCACGCCGCCGAATACGAAGACATCTTCCCTTCGCTCGCCATCAACGAGACCAGTTACATCGTGATCGTCACCCGTGGCCATCGCGACGATATGCGCGTGCTCAAACTGGCGGCCGCCACCCCCGCCCGCTACATCGCCATGATCGGCAGCAAGCGCAAGGTGCTCAACGTCGTTCGCGAGCTCGAAAAGGAGGGCCTGCCGCGCGCCGTCTTCGCGCGCATCCATGCTCCCATGGGCCTCGATATCGGCGCCCAATCGCCGGAAGAAATTGCCATTTCGGTCACGGCGGAGATGATCGCGGTGCGCCGCAACGCGGGTTCCAACTGGCGCTCGCTTTCGCTCTCCGTGTTCGCCGGCGAATCGTTGCCCGCCGCGCTATCCAAGTGAACGCGGGAATCATCCTCGCGGCCGGCGAGTCGCGCCGCATGGGTTCGCCCAAAGCCCTGCTCCCCTACCGCGGCGAAACTTTTCTCGACCGCCTGATCGGCTTATTTGCGGCAAGCGTGGACCCCGTCATTGTGGTGCTCGGCGCCGCCGCCGGCGAGGTGCGCTCCCAAACCATCCGCGCGGCGCTCTTCGTCGTCAACGCCGATTACGCCGCCGGCCAGACCACGTCGCTCCAATGCGGTTTGCGCGCCCTGCCGCCCGATGCCGAAGGCGTGCTGTTTACGCTGGTGGATCACCCCGCCGTGGCACCCGCCACGCTCGATGCCCTACTCGCCCCCGCGCCCGCCGCGCGCCTGCGCGTGCCCCGCTATCGGGGCCGGCGCGGCCACCCCATCTGGTTCTCCCGCTCGCTGGTCCCCGAGTTCTTGGCGCTTCCCCCTTCCGCCGCGGCCCGCGACGTCGTGCAGGCACACGCTTCCGAAACGCAATTCCTCGATCTCGACGATCCCGGTATCGCCTGCGACATTGACGATCCCGCCGCTTACCGCACCCTTCTGGAGGCGGCGCGATGAAGATCCGTCCGCTTATCGTCCTCAGACTGGTTGCCGCCATTTTCGCTCTCGTCCTCATCGCCGGTTTCGCCGCACCCTATATCAACACCAGCAAGTATGGAGAGCGCCTCCGCCGTTCCCTTTCGGCCGCGCTCGCGAGGCCCGTCGAGTTCCGCGGCAAAGTGCAGTTCAGTCTGTTCCGCGGCGGCTTCACGGTGGATGACGTGGTCATTCACGAAGACCCCGCCATTGGACTCGAACCCATCGCCTATGTAGACACCATGTCCGTGCGCCCCGGTTTCTGGGCGCTGGCGGCCGGCCGGTTCGTCATCGCTTCCGTCACGCTCGAAGGCGCCAGCATCAATCTCGCCAAATCCGGCCCGGCTTCCCAATGGGGCCACTGGAATTTCGCTTCTTTCGTGGACCGCTCCGTGATGCGGCGCATGCCCGCCGTGCACGTCCGCGATGGCCGCATCCATTTCAAATTCGGCGACTTGAAATCCGTCTTCTATCTCACCGATACCGATCTCGATATCAGCCCGCCCTCGTCGGCCCGCGGCGGATGGGCCATTGACTGCTCCGCCAAACCGGCCCGCACCGATCGCTCCGCGCAAGGCCTGGGCGCGTTCACTTTGCGGGGCCATTGGTATGTGGCGCCGGAGCGCGTCGATCTCAATCTCGAGCTGGACCGCAGCGGCTTGGGCGAAATCACCGCCCTCGTGCGCGGCCAGACCGGCGGCGTCCACGGCACCATTTCTTCCCGTTTGCACCTGGCCGGTCCCATTGACCAAATCGGCATCCTGGGCCGCGTCAATATCGAAGACGTGCATCGCTGGGACCTGTTGCCGCAGCACGGCCGCGCCTGGCCGCTCGAGGTCCGCGGCCGCCTCGATCTCGTCACCCAGCAGCTTGAACTGGAATCCGCTTCCGCCGATAATACCGCCCTCCCGCTCTGGCTGCACTTCCGCGCCGGCGATTACCTTTCCCAGCCGCACTGGGCTGTGGCGTTGAACTGGAACCGCTTCCCCGTGGCGCCCCTCATGGATCTGGCGCGGCATATGGGAATCGAGTTCCCGCAAGGCCTGCAACTCGCCGGCGCCATCGATGGAGCCATCGGTTACTCCGGGCAGGGCAGCCTGCAGGGCGAACTGGCTTTTCATGACGCCGCCGTGACCATCCCCGATTCCCCGCCGCTCCGTTTCGACGAAGCCCATATCGTGCTCGATCACGGCCACGCCCGCCTTACTCCCGCGCTGGTGCGCAGCGGCCCGCGCGATGAGGCGCAAATCGAAGCCGACTATGACTTCGACCAGGGCAACCTGGACCTCGCCATCTCCACCGGCGGCATGCAAGTCGCCTCCCTGCGCGCCCAGGTGTCCCTTGCCGCCGTGCCCTGGCTGGACCAGATCAAGTCCGGCTCCTGGAGCGGCGATTTGCATTATCACTTCGCCGCGCCTCGCGGAGAGCCGCGCCAGACGGCGGACGCCAAGCCCGGATGGAGCGGCGATATCCAGGTCGAGCAAGCGGACGTTCCCGTGCCCGGCGTGGCCGGCCCCATTCATCTCGATACCGCGCACGCCCGCATCGAGGGCGCCCACGTGGCGATCGATCGCATCCACGGAAATGCCGGCCAGCTCAAGTTCACCGGCGATTACACCTATCAACCCGGCGCCGCCCGGCCCCATCGCCTCCACCTCCGTGCCGCCCAATGGGATGCAGCCGATCTGGAAGCGCAGTGCATGCCCACCCTGCGCCGCGCGTCCAGTCTCTTCGCTCGCGCACTCGGCCGCGTCCCCATGCCGGATTGGCTGCGCACCCGCGCCGCCGATGCCACCCTCCAGATCGATAGCCTCGTGCTCGCCGATCTCCCCCTCGAGAATCTCCGTGCGCGCCTCGCGTGGGATGGCCCGCGTATCGAACTGGAGAATGTGCAGGCCAAACTCGAGGGCGCGTCTCTCACCGGCCGGCTCAGCGTGAACCTGCGTGGCGCCCGCCCCGTCTACAGCTTTGCCGGACGGGTGAAAGGTCTGAGTTGGCAATCGGGCAAGTTGGATGCCGAAGGAACCATCGACACCGCCGGCATCGGGCGCCAGTTAGTGGCCAACCTGGTCTCCGCCGGGACTTTCGCCGGCACCGCGCTCGATCTCGGCCAGGTTGCACCCTATCGCTCCGCCTCCGGCGCATATACACTGGCGTGGGCGCAAGGCGTTCCGCGATTCCGTTTCACCAGCCTCAGTCTCCGCGGTGAAGACGATACCTATACCGGCCACGGCGCCACCCAGGATGACGGCAAGTTACTGCTCCTGCTTTCCGATGGCACCAAGGAAATTCGCGTGTCCGGTTCCCCTGCCAAATTGCGATTGGAAGACGCGACCCGTTAGGGGTCCTTCGTCACGGCACCGTCACCGGCGCGCGTAAATGAAACTCGATGCGTGTTTCCGCGGGAAGCAGTATTCTGCCGCGGGTCGCTTCTTCGGCTTCCGCGCCGGCTCCCGCTCCCGCGCCGGCCCCTTCAGCCGCACCTTCCGCGGCCCCGTGTTTGCGCCGTATAACGCCACCGAGGATGCCGCCCACAGCCGCCGCGCCTCCCACCACCGCTCCGCTGGTTCCGGCACGCGCCGGACCCTCCCGCAGAAACACATCGCTGTACACGGTCCGGAACAGCCCGCCGATTGTCAATGCCACCAGGTGCAAACTCAGCACGGCGCGGCCCCTGAAATGTCCAGAGTCGGCCGCGTCCACTACTTCCAATTGCACGTTGGCGCCGCGCGGAACCACCACGAATCCATCCACCAGCACCGGCGTATCCACACTCGCCGGGTATCTCTGACCGCGGTAGCTCCGGCCCGAATCGATCGGCCCCACGGTGCGAATAGCCACCACGGTCCCCGCCGGGATGAACTCGGGTTGTCGCACGGGCGGCGGTTGCAGCTGTTGCTGTTGTTGTTGTTGACCCTGCCCCTGTTGTTGACCCTGCCCCTGTTGCTGTCCCTGCTTTTGCCCGCCGCCGGAGGAATTCTGACCGGATGATTGTTGCCCACCCTCACCCAGGATCCGGTTCGCGTTATCCTTTTCCGCCTGCGAAAGCTCCGGGTTTGGAATATCCACCATCTGCTTGTTTCCGCCGCCGGAACCCGTACCCCCGGCAACAATGGGAGCCACCGGCGTTATCACAACCGGAGGTTTTGGCGGAAATGGTGGGTGCACTTCCAGATACACCGCGGCTCCCGCCAAGGCCACCAGGCCTAACGCGCCGAGCGCCAGACGCGTGGGCGTCCATGCGAACCACGGCTTGCGCGGCGCGGCCGCCGGCGCTTCCACCGGCTCCGCCAGCACCGTCGTGGCGCCGGTGCCCGGGGTTTGCGGCACCTCGGCTAGCGGCGGCTGGGTGACCGGCCCAACGCCTGCCATCGCGGGCTCTGCCACTGCGATTCCCGCCACGGCGGGCACTGCCGCCACGACCGGCGCGATCACCGCCGGAGTCCAGGTAAACGTCTCCGGGTTCTCCAGAGCCGCCCCGAATTCCTCGGTGGTCTGAAACCGCGCGTTGGGGTCCTTGGCCAGGGCTTTCAAAACCGCATTCACCACGCCCGCCGGTATGTAAGGGTAGAACTGCGTGGGCGGCGGTGCCGGCGTGTTCACATGGTCCGCCATCACCTGGTAATCGCTGTCGCTCTCGAACGGCACGCGGCCGGAAAGCATCTCGAACAGCGTGACCCCCAGCGCGTAGATGTCCGAGCGGATGTCCACCCCCCGGTTCAAAACCTGCTCCGGGGCCATGTACCACGCCGTCCCCATCTGCGTGCCCGTGCGCGTCATGCTGCGGCCGCCCAGCACCTTGGCAATCCCGAAATCCATCACCTTCACGATGCCCTGGCGGTTGAGCATCATGTTTCCGGGCTTGATATCGCGATGCACAATTCCCATGCGGTGCGCATAGCCTAGCCCCAGCAGCGCCTGCCGGAACAGCGGCAGGGTGTCCTGGCTGGGAATGGGGCCGCGCCGCTGAATCATGCTCGCGAAGGTCTCGCCCTCGATGAATTCCATCACCATCCAGGCCGAACCGCCTTCCACCAGAAACGCGTACAGCGTGGCCAGGTTTACGTGGTTCAGGCTGGCCTGCGCCTTGGCTTCCGCTCGAAAGCGCTGTTCCAGTTCGGGGTTCTTCGCCATCTCGCCGCCGAGCGCCTTCATGGCCACTACCCGGTCGAGCGAAAGGTCCACCGCCTTGTACACCACCCCCATGCCGCCCTCGCCCAGCTTCTCGAGGATTTTGTAGCCTGCGATCGTTGTCCCAATCATTTCCGCCCCCGCTCCAATTACGCCTGCGCGACCGGATACTCCGGTCTCGTCTTTTTCAGCCGCGCCGGCCGGGCCTCCCGGGAGGCGCCTTCGACGCGCGCAATCTGTAAAGTAATGTTGTCCGGGCCTCCGCGCTCCTTGGCCAGCCGTACCAACTCCTGGCAAGCCGCGCGTGGCTCGTACCGCGTAACCGCGTCGAGCAGCTCCGCATCGTTCACCAAACCGTGCAGGCCGTCCGTCGAAACCAGCAGGGTGTCTCCGGGTTCTATGGGAATGCCTTCGTCGGGCACGTCCATGGATACCGCACCCTTCATGCCCAGCGCCGAGAGCAACACGTTACGGTCCGGATGCTCCGCCGCTTCTTCTTCGCTGATGGCACCGCTGTCCACCAGGTGCTGCACCAGAGACTGGTCGCGCGTCAGGCGGCGGATTTCACCGTTGTGAATCAGGTACAGCCGAGTGTCGCCCACGTGGCCGTAGTAAAGCAGGTCGCCGATCACCGCGGCCGCCGTGCACGTAGTGCCCATGCCCGCGAGTTCAGTGTGCTCGCGGCTGTATTCGAGAATCGCGTTGTGCGCGTTCGAAAGCGCCGCGATCAGAACATCCGATGGATCGCCGCTCGCCGTGGACCACGTCTGGCGCACCACCTCGACCGCTATGCCGCTCGCCACCTGCCCGCCTTCATGGCCGCCCATGCCGTCCGCGACTACCAACAGCCGGCCGCGCGCGCGAAACGCCTCTTCGTCTTCAGGCTCGAAATAACAGTAGTAATCTTCGTTGCGTTCGCGCACACAACCGGCGTCGGTCAGGTTCGCCAGTTCTAAACCGGGACGTACTATCATGCCCGCCCTACAGGCACTTGAACTTCAGCACCACGTCTCCCACGCGGACTTTGTCGTTGTCCTTCAAGTCCTCGCGGGCGACCGATTCGGCGCCATCGTTCAGATACGTCCCATTGGTGGAATCGAGATCGGTCAGAACGAATTTGTCTTCTTTGTGGCGGATGCTGAGGTGGTGGGCCGATACCGTCATATCGCGGATCACGATATCGCAGTCCGCCGCCGAGCCCAGTGTGTTCTGCCCGTCGCGGACGCGAAAATCTTCGCCCTTCTGCTCGCCGCTCAGGGCCACAAACCAGCCAACCACGGGTGCCTTCCGCACCTCCGAGAGCAGGACCGTCTTGCGTCCGGCCACCGGAGCCGCTCCGCCCGGTGCGCCAGCAACCGCCGGTGGAGGCGCGCCCTCGAGGCGCGTCTTGGCCGCTTCCGTGCCGGTGGCGCCGCCGCTTTGAAATCCGGTCTTCTGGCAGTACGGGCAAATCTGCCAGGAATCATCCATCTGATGTCCGTTCGCGCAAAATTTTGCCATGAAAGCCTCCCTGACGTTCCTCAGGACGTAAAATACGTTAGAACTACGGAGCCCTTCTTGCCGAGGTACACGCGGTCGCCGTTTTGCAGGCCGACTTTGCTGACCCGCGGCGAGTCCACGGAGTTGATGAAGGTCCCGTTGCTCGATCCTCGATCGATCACCATCACGCTGTTGTCCACCGGCACGATCCAGGCATGCTCGCCGGAAACCACGTCCTCGGTAAACACCACCTGGCACTTCGAACCGTCGCGGCCAACCAGCAAGCCGGCTTTCGTGATCGGGAACCGGCGCCCCGAAAGCGACCCGCCAGTCACCTGTATGCTGCCGAAGGAGCGCTCGGGAGCCGGTGGCAGCCCGGCCTGGGGAAACGTCACGCTCTGCACGCCCGGCGCGGGACCGGCCACCGCCGCGCCCGCCACTGCCGCTGCCGGAACGGGTCGCTTGCCGCGCGCCAGAACTAACACGATCACCAGCCCCACCACCACGATCAGTCCGCCCACGGCCCATATCATCCAGCCCGCATCCTCCATCGTTCTGCCCATCGGGCCTTCCTGCGCGGCGCCTGCTTCGGCAGCCGAGAACAAGCGCGTCGCATCCGGTTCGTTGGGCATGATGCGGAGCACGTCGTCCAGCTTCTTCTTCGATGTTTCAAACTTGCCTGCGTCGTACGTGTCCAGGGCCTCCTGCCACAGGGTGTTGAAAAGACCGGACTCCGGTTTGGCGCCCACCGAATTCACGAACTCCATGGCGGTATTGATCGGCACGAAGAAATTGAAACCCGCCACCTCCGGGCCGAACGTCGCGATGCCGATCACTTCGCCGGCATCGTTGAATGCCGGGCCGCCGCTGTTTCCGTGCGTAATGGCCGCATCGGATTGAATCACCGGTTTGCCCCGAAAGTCCATCTTCACCGCCGAAATGTGCCCGTTGGTCACGGTGGGCACGAACAGCGATTCGAAGCCGATCAGCTTCATATCGAGCGGCGACGCTTTTCCGGGGTAGCCGATCACCCGAATCGGTTCCTGGATGTGCACCGTGCCGGAATCCCCCAGCCGCACCGTGGGAAGGTTGTTGGCGTCGATCTTCACGATCGCCACGTCCTTGCCCCCCATCGTAATCGGATCGCTGTACGCCTTGATTTCGCCGTTGAAGCCGGTCTTGTTGGCCAGATAAACCTTCAGCTCGGGTACGCTGTAACTCATGTGCAGGTTGATGGCCTGCGCCAGTTCATCCTCGTGCCCGGTCAGGTCGCGGCTGGTGGCCTTCTCAAAAGCCGGCACCAGCCTCTCGATGAGGATATCGTGGCGGATGCTTTGACGCAAAGCCTCCTGCGCCTGCGAGTCCTTCATGTTCGCGTCCGCTACGACGTGCCCATTGGTAATCACGTAGCCATCCGGACGGTAGATGAAACCCGTTCCGGTAGCTGTATAGGAAAGCTCGAGTTTCTGCACCTGGTCTTTGATCTGGAATGTTGCCGTGACCTGATAGGTGACGGCCACCAGTGTGACCCCCGGAGTCAGCTCGAGGGTCATTTTCTCGTCCGGATTCAGCCGGCCCGCGGATGCCGGTTGCAGGGCTAGAAGGATGCCTAGCACCAATGTGGGGAAGTGGCTGCCGGAGAGGATTTGCGATGGGGTGGAAACCCCGCGTCGGCACTCTCTCATGTTAAGAAAGACTACCACACCCGGGAGCGTTTTGCTGGCCGGAACAGGGGTTATTTCCCGAGCCCCGGTTTTGGCGCTCACCCCCCCTTTAGTCGCGTGCCCCTTGACGTCGGTCTTTTCAATCGCTAATATATAGCAGTCCCACATATGGAGTCCCAATCTTTCGATCGCGAGTGGAAGAAGGGCAGCGCCGAACTGCTCATCCTCTCCTTGTTAGAAGCCCTGCCTCGCCACGGCTACGAAATCAGCCGCCTCATCGAACAGCGCTCCCAAGGCGCTCTGCATTTTCACGCGGCATCGCTCTACCCGCTGCTCTATCGCCTCGAAAAGCGCGGCTGGATTCAGGGCCGATGGGTCGAGAAGAGCGGCCAGCGCCGCCGCCGCTATTACCGTTTGACCGCCCAGGGTCGCGGCGTGCTGGCATCCCAGCGCCAAGGTTGGCGGACGTTTATCGAGGCCATCGGCCGCATCACCGGAGTCGAAAATGCCTGATTGGAATGAAGCTATTCGCCGCCAGCTCGCGCCTTTGCATCTCGCCCCCGCGCGCGAAGCCGAGATCGTCGAGGAGCTCTCGCAGCACGCCGAAGATCGCTATCGCGAGCTGGCTGCCGGCGGCGCTTCCGCGGAGGAAGCCCGCCGCATCACGCTCGCTGAACTCACCGATCGCGAACTGCTGGCCTGCGAACTGCGCGCCGTCGAGCCGCCCGCACCCGCCGAGCCCCTCGTATTGGGCGCGCCCGGCAAAGGCCGCCTTCTAGCCAGCTTCGCGCACGACGTCCGTTACGGCCTCCGCGCATTGTCCAAGAGCCCCGGCTTTGCCGCCATCGCCATGCTGACGCTGGCCCTCGGCATCGGCGCCAACACCGCCATCTTCACCGTGGTCAACGGCGTGCTTCTGCGCCCGCTGTCTTACCCAGACCCCGCGCGCTTGCTGACGATTTACGAGACAACCGCGGAGTACGACCGGGCCTCTGTCGCCTATCCGAATTACCTGGATTGGCGCCGCGACAGCCGCTCCTTCACCGATATGGGGGCTCACCGCGGCGACGATTTCAACTTCACGGGAGCGGGCGAACCGGAACAACTCTCCGGCGAGTACGTCACCGCGAGCCTCTTCCCGGTCCTCGGCATTTCCCCGTTGCTCGGGCGCGGTTTTCTGCCACGGGAAGACGTTCAAGGCGCCTCTTGCGCCGTCATACTCAGCCATGGCTTTTGGCAAGAGCGATTCGGTTCCGATCCGCACATCCTCGGCCGGGCCCTCACCCTCAACGCCGTGAGCTGCGAAGTGGTGGGCGTCATGCCGCGCGACTTTCGGTTGAGTGAAGACGCCCGCGTCTACGTTCCCATCGAGCAATGGCCCAGCTCGGCCGAATTGCGTACTCGCGAAACGCACCCCGGTCTCCAGGTGATTGGCCGCCTCAAAACCGGCGTCAGCGTGGCAGCGGCGCGGGCGGAGATGGCGTCCATATCCAACGGGCTTGCCCGCCAGTACCCCGCCACCAACGCGGGGCACGGCACGAATCTGGTCCCCATGAAAGGCGACATGGTCCGCGACGTCCGCTCCACTCTGCTGCTGCTGGTGGGGGCCGTCGGATTCGTCCTGCTTATCGCCTGCGCCAACGTTGCCAATTTGTTGCTGGCCCGCGCGACGGCCCGCCAGCGCGAGTTCGCCATACGCGCCGCCCTGGGCGCTTCGCGCGGGCGCGTCGCTCGCCAGTTATTGACGGAAAGCATTCTTCTCTCCCTGGGCGGCGCCGCCATCGGCGTGGCGCTGGCTTACTGGGGGACACGCCTGGTTCTGACCGCCGTGCCCTGGAGCCTGCCGCGCTCGGCGGAAATCGGCATCGATCCTCCCGTTCTGCTCTTCACCCTGGCGGTCTCGATCCTCACCGGCCTGCTGTTCGGTCTCGCGCCCGCTTTTCAGGGCGCCAACACCAACCCGCAGGAATTCTTGAAGGAGGGCACTCGCGGTGCCGGCGGCGGCCGCCGCCGCGCCGAAAGCGTCTTCGTGGCGGTGGAAGTCGGCCTGGCTGTGATCCTGCTGGTCGGCGCGGGCCTCATGATCGAGAGCCTTTGGCGCCTGGCGCGCATCAATCCCGGGTTCAACACCCGCAATGTCCTGATGGCCAAAATCGCGCTATCGCCCACGGCGATGGTCGGCCCGGACGCCACCCGGCTCGCCTACCGCCAATTGCTGGAACGCGCGGCGGCCATCCCAGGAGTGCAATCGGCTGCCATGATGGGGGTCGTCCCTCTCAGCGGAGACGATAACGACATCCCCTTCTGGCCCGGCACAGGCCCGCAACCCCCGTTGGAACGGCTCACCTCCGCACTGTTGTACATCGTTACTCCCGATTACCCCAACGTCATGCAAATCCCCTTGCGGCGCGGCCGGTTCTTCACCGATCGCGACAACACCTCTTCGCCCCAGGTTGCGGTTATCGACGACGTGATGGCCAGGCACATTTTTCCCGGCCAGGATCCGGTCGGCAAACAATTCAGCATGATCATGCTCGGGCAAGTCCAGGTCGTGGGCGTGGTCGGGCACGTCAAGCACTGGGGCCTCGATTACGACGATGTCGCCAAAATGCGCGACCAGATTTACTTTCCCTTCCTGCAAGTGCCGGACAGGTTCTGGTCCGCGGGTGTGACGGGGCTGACGCTGGCGGTTCGCACCGGACCCGAGCCGCGGACCCTGGTTTCCGCCGTGCGCGCGCAGGTCGCCGGCCCCACCCACGATCAGCCCATGTACGCCGTGCGCACCATGGAACAAGTCGTTTCCCAATCGCTCGCCGAGCGCCGTTTCACCATGCTGCTGCTCGTCATCTTCGCCTCGTCCGCCCTGCTGCTCGCAGCCATCGGCATCTACGGCGTTATGTCCTATTCGGTAATCCGCCGCACCCATGAGCTCGGCATCCGCGCCGCCTTGGGCGCCTCGCGGCAAGAAGCTGTCGGGCTCGTCCTACGCCAAGGGATGACACTCGCCGCCATCGGAATGTTCGGCGGCCTGGTTGCCGCCGTAATGCTCACCCGATTCCTGGCGGGCTTGTTGTACGGCGTCCGCCCGTGGGATCCGCCGACGCTCCTCGCCGTGACATTGCTGCTCGGCGCCATCGCGCTGGCGGCCTGCTACATCCCCGCGCGCCGCGCCACCGCCGTCGATCCCGTTGTAGCCCTGCGCTCGGAGTGACACATATGGGTACCATCGCCGGAGTCCAAAATGCCTGATTGGAAGCCAGAGATTCGCCGCCAGCTCGCGGCTTTGCATCTCGCTCCCGCGCGTGAAGCGGAGATCGTCGAAGAGCTCTCCCAGCACGCCGAAGATCGCTATCGCGCGCTCGCCGCCGGCGGCGCCTCCGAAGACGAAGCCCGCCGCATCACGCTCGATGAGCTGAGCGGCCAGGAACTGCTGGCCAGCGAACTGCGCACGGTCGAGCGGTCCGCACCCGCCGAGCCCGTCGTGTTTGGGCGCGCCCGGCAAAGGCCGCCTTCTGGCCGGCTTCGCGCGAGACGTCCGCTACGGACTCCGCGCATTGTCGAAGAGCCCCGGTTTTGCCGCCATCGCCATGCTGACGCTGGCGCTCGGCATCGGCGCCAACACCGCCATCTTCACCGTGGTCAACGGTGTGCTGCTGCGCCCTCTGTCGTACCCCGACCCCGCCCGTTTGCTCCGCATTTACGAGACGACCAGGGAGTTCGGCGAGTTTTCGGTGGCCTACCCCAATTTCCTGGATTGGCGCCGCGAGAGCCGGTCGTTCACCGATTTGGGCGCGTCCCGCGGCGCTAGCTTCAACTTCACCGGAGCCGGCGACCCCGAGCAACTCTCGGGCGAGTACGTCACCGCCGGCCTCTTTCCGCTCCTCGGCGTCACCCCATTGCTGGGGCGCAATTTTCTGCCGCAAGAGGATCGCCAGGGCGCTGCCTGCACCGCTATGCTGAGTTACGCTTTCTGGCAACGGCGGTTCGCAGCCAACCCCAACATCCTGGGCAAACTCCTCACCCTCAACACAGCGAGCTGCGCCGTGGTGGGCGTCTTGCCCCGTGAATTTACTTTTCGTGGCAATGCTCCAGTCTACGTTCCGATGGAGCAATGCAACGAGCTCGAATTGCGCCTCCGCGAGTCAAACGGGCTCCAGGCCTACGGCCGCCTCAAACCAGGCGTAACCATGGAAGCGGCGCGGGCGGAGTTCGCGTCCATCGCCAACGGGCTTGCTCGCCGCTACCCCAAAACCAATACTGGCCACGGCGCGAGGCTGGTCCCCATGAAGGACGACCTCGTGGGTAACATCCGCCCCACCCTGCTGCTGTTGGCCGGCGCCGTCGGATTCGTGCTGATCATCGCCTGCGCCAATGTCGCCAATTTGCTGCTGGCGCGCTCCACCGCCCGGCAGCGCGAGTTCGCCATTCGCTCCGCGCTGGGCGCCGCACGCGCGCGCATCGTGCGCCAGTTACTCACCGAAAGCGTCTTGCTCTCCCTGGGCGGTTGCGCCGTCGGCTTGCTGCTCGCCCATTGGGGGACCGCGCTTCTTCTAGCCGCCACTCCGCGCACCCTGCCGCGCTCCGCCGAAATCGGCGTCGATTCTCACGTCTTGCTCTTCACGCTGGCCATTTCGATTCTCACCGGTATTCTGTTCGGTCTAGCCCCGGCTTTCCAAGGCGCCAACACCAACCCGCAGCAGTTCCTCAAGGAAGGCGCGCGTGGCGCCGGCGGCGGACGTCATCGCGTGGAGGGCGTCTTCGTCGCCATCGAAATCGGCTTGGCTGTCATCCTGCTTGCCGGCGCCGGACTCATGATGCAAAGCCTCTGGCGGCTCTGGCGCGTCGATCCTGGATTCAACCCCAGCCACATCTTCACCGCGCAGGTGGCGCTGTCGCCCACCGCGATGGCGAGCCCACAGGGCATTCGGCTCGCCTACCAGGAAATGGTCGAGCGCGTGGCCGCTGTTTCGGCAGTCCAGTCGGCCTCCATCGCGTCGCATGTGCCTCTCGGCGGCAGCGATAGCGAAATCCCCTTCTGGCCGGGCGCCGGGCCGCAGCCTCCGCCGGACCGGATGACGTTCGCGATGTTCGATATCGTCACCGCCGATTACCTGGGCGCCATGCAAATCCCTCTGCTGCGCGGGCGGTTCTTTACCGACCGCGACAATCTGGCATCCGCGCGCGTGGTGGCGATCGATGACGCCCTGGCCAGACATGTTTTCCCCGGGCAGGATCCCATCGGCAAGCAGCTTAGCTTGTACGTGATCGGCCCGGCCCAGATCGTCGGCGTGGTCGGTCATGTCAAGCATTCGGGGCTCGATTCCCAAGATAGCGGCGGCATACTCGACCAGGTTTATTTTCCGTTTTTGCAAGTGCCCGATAAGTTCATGTCCGGAGGGGCGACCGGCCTGACGCTTGCGGCGCGCACACGCGTGGACCCCGCGACGCTCGCCTCCGCCATACGCGCGGCCATCGCCGGCCCCACGCGCGATCAGCCCACCTACGCCGTGCGCACCATGGAGCAAATGGTCTCCGAATCCCTTGCCGAGCGCCGCTTCACCATGCTGGTGCTCATTATTTTCGCTGCCGCCGCGCTACTGCTGGCTGCCATCGGCATCTATGGCGTCATGTCCTATTCGGTCATCCGCCGCACCCACGAGCTCGGCATCCGCGCCGCCTTGGGCGCTTCCCGACAGGAAGCCGTCAGCCTCGTACTCCGCCAGGGGATGAAACTCGCCGCCATCGGAATGCTCGGCGGCCTGATCGCCGCCGTGATGCTCACCCGATTCCTGGCGGGCCTGTTGTACGGCATCCGCCCGTGGGATCCGCCGACGCTCCTCGCCGTAACGCTGCTGCTCGGCGCCATCGCGCTGGCGGCCTGCTACATCCCCGCGCGCCGCGCTACCGCCGTCGATCCCGTCGTAGCCCTGCGCTGCGAATAATCGGCCTGATGCATGCGGGATTCCGGCTTGCCAATTCGCTCGTGACGACGTGCTTTATCTCCGAAGAGCAGAAACCGGACCTGACGTGCGCCCGCGCGCTCGCGCGTCCCCATCTGGCTTTCCGACTGCTCCACGACCGTGCAAGCTTTGCGTGCAGCCGCCCGCGACGCGATGCATCTTCGCGAAGAAGGTCTAATTCGGCTTCCCGATCCCGAGATCGTCGCCAAAGCAGCCCAAGAGCGCTACGCCGTGTTCGGTGAAGGCGTAAGGCTGATAGCGGATATTCCTCTTGGATGCGATCACAGTTTGTGATCGCCCATGCGGGAGCCATTTGAAAATTGGTGGGCGAGTTTGCCGTATCGCCTGCCGGGCGGGACCGTCATTCGCCCTCGGAGCGAGTACTCCGGGTATGGAAACAGGACGTTCAGGTTCCTGGAGATAGACCGTGATGGGGCCTTGGTCGTCGACCCTCCGTTAAGGCGCGTTTCAAAAGAGGATTTTGCCATGGTCTACAGGATTTGGGACGAATACTGTAGCGGGATCGTCCCAAGATCAAAAATCACAGCAAATACTGTTAACTCAACGTACATACTCGGCCTTCTTAGGTGGTTCGATGATCAAATCCAGGGTGTTCGGTGAAGCCGAACGTCTCGGAAGAATGCCGTACCGGTGAGCGACCATCTCGTCGGCGCCGAGAGACTTCATCAGGTCCGGGTTGGCATTGCCGCATACCCGTGACGCGCGCCCCGGAATGCTTCGCCAGGCCCTTCGTTCGTCTATGGCAGCTTCGCGGGGGCAACGACATACACATACTCGAGCGGCCCTTTGCCGGTGTTCGCCACGTTGTGGCGGGTTGCGGGCGGGATATAGGCGAGCGCTGGAGCGACGAACGCCTGCTGTGGCCGGCCGTCGATGAGTGCCTCGCCTTGGCCGCGCAGGATGACCAGGGCTTCCTCGTTCTTGCCGGTGGTGTGCCAGCCAACGGTGCCGCCGGGGTTCAGGCGTACAAAACCGCTCCGCATTCCCGTCGTTTGGGGCGGCCCTTGCAGCAAAGGACAATCGCCCGTCGCGCACTCAAGCGGCCGAGTGAACTCTCGCGGTCCGGACCTCTGGGAAGAAAGCGGCACACCAGCAAGGAACAACAGGACCGGAATACTCCCGATCTTGGGCCGCATGACGAGTTTCATAATCGCCTCCTCGGAATAGACTCTCCGTGCCACCGTGCCAATAGTAGCACGAACGGTGCTATCGTAACACTAGGGGCGGCACCGGAGGCAAGTGCCCGAGCATGACCACCGCCCGGTCCTACACCGATGTCGATGCGCGCATCTATGGTGGTGAGATGGCGTATGGCGTCACAATAACTCCCGCTCTCTCCCTCAGTGAAGGAGGCTCTTATTCGCGCGGGACGGTAACTCCCCGGATGGAGATCAACGTCATGAGTCACAACCTGACCGTTGAAGCCGGCCGCAACGCCTCGCAGGATTTGGTATTGTACATTGCGCGCTAAGCGTTCTCCGCGGCTAGTGGAATGCCGCCCCATCTAAAATCCTCCACACCCCATACACCGCGAAAGCCGCAAACCCGCCCGTCCACAGCCGCCGCGTGGCCGGCCCATTCCACAACAGCGCCAACAGCATCGCCAACGCCAGCGGAGTGAGCGCATGGAACCGCAGCGCTTCCGTCCAATGCCCTTTGGCCAGCGCAAAGAGGCCGCGCGTCAGCCCGCATAATGGGCACGGGCGGCCCGTCAGCCAATAGAATCCGCACAGACGCACTCTCGGGACCGCCTGCATCGGGACATACCACAGCACCGCCAACGCCGCGGCCGCCGCCGCCGCGCGCGCCACCTGCTTCCTCACAGCGCGTCCAGCGTCCGCTGCTCGAAGCCTACGATCTCCTTGTACGCCACCGTGATCGCCGCCAACGTCACCGGGATCGCCACGAAAATCCCCACGATGCAGCACACCAGCCCGAGTAAGTCGACCAAGATCAGAAGCAGCAGAAACATCGTGAAGCCGAAATAATCCTGCTTCACCACCGCGTGGCTCGCCTGCATGGCCGGCCAGAAGTCCATTCGCTTATCCACGATGAACAGGTAAGTGAACTTATACATGGCCGCCACCACTAATCCCGGAATAATACACAACAGCGTGCCGAACCCCACGAACAGCCCGATTACCAGCGAGGCCACCAGCGTCGGCACAAAGAAGTTGAACCCCGTGAAAAGGTCCGCGAAGTCGGCCCGGCGCCCCATCAGCTTCTTCATTACAAAAATGTGAAATCCCGCGATCATGGGGCCCTGCAGAATAAGCGGCACCGCGGAGCTGATGAAACAGAAGATCACGGCCAGCAGCACATACGTGCCCAGGTCCGCTTTTACCATTTGCCAGCCTTCGCCCACCCAGCGGCCCGCTTGCACTTGGACCGCACCCGGAGGCGTCCACACCGGCGCCGTTGGTCCGGTTAGGCCGGACGCCCCCGCGGCGAGCGGCGTCCCGCAGATGGGGCAGAATTGAACATCGGAAGCAACTTGCGAACCGCAATGGTGGCAGAACATGCCAGGGATAATAGCACAACGCCCTTCAAAATCCCGAGGGGCCGATCCAGAAGCTTTCCCGCCATGTGCCGCCGGCCGGAATGCTTTCGAGTTCGCGATACACCCCGGAGTGGTCCAGGTTGAACGCGTTCGTGATGGCCGCCATCGGTTCGAAGCACAGAAAATCGCGGCCGCGCGGCGCATACACAACGGCCACTCGATACTTCGGACCGTACGTGACCGTCACCCGCTGCCCCTTGCCTTCGAACCAGAAACGCGCCTTCCCGTCGGCATCGCGCGCCAGGTTCGTAAACACGTCATCGAACGCCATGGCCGCGAGCGGCTGCGGATCCGCGTACTGGGCCGGCACGCGCTCGCCGGTCGGGATCAAGAATTCGTTCAGCACCAGCCGTTCGCGCGCCGCCACGTGCACGCGCCACTGGTCCCGCGCCGCGTCGTTGAGCCGGAAATACGGATGGTAGCCCACCGCCACCGGCATCGGCTCCTCGCTGTGGTTCTCCACCAGCGTTTCGATTTCCACTTCCCCATTCGCCAGCCGGTGCGTCATCGTCAGCGTGTGCGCGAACGGAAACTGCGCCATCAGTTCCGGATACCGCCAGAACTCCAGCCGGCTGGTCGCCCAAGCGCCGCGTTCGTCCGCCTCCACTGCCGCCAGTTTCCACAACGGCGAGAAGTTGAGCAGCCCGTGAATCGGCTTCCGGTTGCCGTCCAGACGCAAGTCGCCCAGCCCGGCATTCAACAAATACTTTTTCCCGTTCGCCCAGTAGGCATCCCCGTCAATCCGGTTCGCCCACGGAGCCAGAAACGGAATCCCGCAGAACACCGGAGTCTGCTTGAGTTCGGCCGGACTGCGATAGGGAAACCACAGAATATCCTGCCCGCCGGCGCCGATCCGATACGCCATATTGCCGATCCCCGGCGCCAGCCACAGTTCGAGTCCATGCGCCGCGTCGGCGAGTTCCACCACTTCCACCCCGTCGATTATGGTGGTTCGCGCCCGCGGTTTAGTGGGTGTCATGGCTCCCGTTGGCCCGGATCGCGCAGCTCGAGCACCGTCTCTCTCTGGCAGCAGGCACAAGGCCCCGGCGTGTACGCGCGAATATTGCAGACGTGGCAGTAGTAAGTGATGATCTTGATTTTACCATCCTGCCGCGCCACTAACCCGCGCGTATAGAATGGATCGATGACGAAGCGCCCCGGCGCCGCGTAGTGACCCTTGGCCTCGACTTCGTATCCGTTCAGCCGCTGATCGCTCAGCACCTTGCTGGTGGATTCGTCACCCTCCAGCGTCACCAGCTTACGATCCGCCAGCTCGATCGCGGGGCTCTTCCCCGCCGTGAGCACCAGCTTGCCGCGCAATGTCTCGCTTTCCGGAGCGCTCGCGCCGTGGAGAGAAACGGCCAGCGCCAAAACACACAGACAGTATCTCATTGCTTCTATTTTAGCCGCTCCCGGCAAAACATTGAGAGCTTCGCCCGCGCCGGGCCACCAACCAACAAACAAACTCGCTAACAAACACGCTTATGGTGAAGCAATGTGCGCTCCTTTGCGCCTTCTCGATTGCCACTCCCGGCGCGGAGCTCGGCCTCGCCAGTTGGTATGGCGGCGCCTTCGTTGGACGCATGGCCGCCAGCGGCGAAATCTTCCGCGGCGACCAGCTTACCGCCGCCCACAAACTCCTCCCCTTCGGCACCCGTGTACTCGTGCGCCGCACCGATGTGGACCGCAGCGTGGTGGTCCGCATCAACGATCGCGGACCGTTCGTGGAGAGCCGCATTATCGATCTCTCGCAAGCCGCCGCCCGCGTCCTGGGCATGGTGCAACCGGGAGTGGTCCCCGTCAGCCTCGAAGTAGTCGATGCCGCCGAAGCGCCAATGCCTACCGCCCAGACGCCCTTCGCCGTCCAGGTGGGCGCTTATCGCCTGCGCGATAACGCCTTCCGCGCGCGCCAGGCCATGGAGCATGCCTTCGGCAAAGCCACTGTCGTTCATCGCCAGCGGGACGATATGTGGTGCGTGCTGGTAGGCGACCCCGCTACGCGCGCCGAGGCCGATTCGCTGGCTGAAACCGTGCGCAAGCAAGGCGGCACGGCCGCCTTCGTCGTCCGCGCCAGCGATTCCCCCGCGCCCTCCACCGAATAAACAGGACGCCCCGTCGTCTCACCCAAAACTCGACGCGAAGCCCCACGAAACCTCCGCTCCCTCTGCTATCTCAGGTTTTGACTCTCCTAACTCCGCGCCATCTCCGCGTCTCCGCGTCTCCGCGGTTAGTGGAATGCCGCCCGCACCCCTACTTCTTGTGCAGATAAATCGCCGCATTCAGCGTGCGAAACTCGATCTCCACGCCCCCGCCGTTGATCCGCCCCGCCAGCGGGCTTTCCGTGCGCAGCCGGAACCGCCCCTGCCCCGAGCCATCCGGCTCCGTGAGGCTTCCGCCCATCGTCACCTCGAAATCGCTGTAGATCGGGCCATGCAGCGTTTTGAACCGCACATTGGCTTTGAGATCGGCCGGCATGGTCACGTCGATCACTCCATTCAGCGTGCTGAATGACAGAGGCTTCGATTGGTCCACCCGGTTCATCGTCACCTGAATCCTGCCGTTCAACGTATCCGCCACCACCGTGCCCGCCACATCCGCCGCTTCCACGCGGCCGTTATTTGTATGCGCCACGATTTCGCCGTGCACGCCTTCCACCCGAATCGGCCCGTTCAGCGAGTGCAGATTCAACGAAGTGTCCGCCGGCACCAATACCGTGATGTTCCCCTCTTTGCCCGGCGTGCTGCGAATCTCGAACACGTTATCCGCCTCTTCCACCGTGAAGCCCCGTGGCCAGTCCAACCGGTGCATCCCATGGCTATCGGGCGGCGGCGCCGATTCCGATCCCCTCTCCACCACCACGTCGGTACCGTTATACGCCTTCACCGTGATCGAGACGTTCAACGTATGTACATTGACTTGCCGCGGGTGCGTCGTGTCCCGCGAGGGAATCACGACGCGATTCCCGGTGCTGGTCTGCGCAGCGGCGAAACCGCACACCAAGATCGATATGCCCGCTAAGGCGTATATGTTTTTCATGATGCCTGTCCCTTTTATTGATTCTTCGCGTGCAAGCGAATCGGCCCGTTGAAACTATGCAACGTTAACAACGGACCGCCCTTCCCGATGCGTCCCGAACCATCCCTGCCAGTGCGATAGACGAATCGCGCGCCATCGATGCGCCCGCTGACCGCTTCCGCGATCGGCCCTACTTCAAAATCCGTATACACTCCGCCGTTGAACGTCGAGAACTTGATGTCCGCGTTTAGGTCCCTCGGAAAATACATGTCCACCGGGCCGTTGAAGCTATGCACATCCAGGTCGTGCTCTGGACTGCGGTTGAAGGTCATCTTCACCGCGCCGTTAAACGTGTGCACCTTCCCCCACCCGGCCACCTGCTCCATCGTGATCCCACCGTTGAAATCGTGCACGTCGAACTGGCCCGCGGTGCCTTTCACCTCGACATCGCCATGGTTGAAATTCTTCAGCACCAGCTCGATATCGCGCGGCACCTGGACGTCGTAATCGAATACCGCCAGGTATCCGTAATGGTCGTCGCTCCTGTAATTGATGCCATCGTCCCCGCTGCGGAACGGCCCGTCCTCGAATACATCCACCGTGTTCCCCCGCTGTGAAATCTTCAGCGTCACCTTCCTCTTCACCGCATCCAGCCGGTCGCGCGATTCGCCGTAATTGTGCCGCACCACGTTCAGCTCCACCTGGCCGATATCGGCGCCGGTTACGTGAACGTGGCCGCTCACGTTATCGATCACCAGCTTGCGGTCCGGGCCGGCCGCCAGAGTGAAGGAGCGGTGGATCGTCTCCTGGTCGTTGTAGCTCCAGTCCAGGCTGTCGTCGTGGTGATGGTGTTGGGCCACCAGCGGCCCCATGGCGATGGTCAGAATCAATAGAGATTTCACTGCGCTGCTCCTTTCATTCCCAGTTCTTCGAGGCCCTGCGATGCCCGCTGGCGCACCGCTTCATCGGCCTGCGTATCTCCCGCGATGGTGCGCAAAGCGGGCGCCAGGTCGCGGTCTTTCAACTGCACCAGCAGATCGATCAGCGCCACCTGTACCAGTGGCGAATCCTGCGCCGGCACGGCGTCGATCAGCGCGCGCCGCACGCTCGCGTCTCCCGCGTATTTCTGCAAAGCGTCCACCGCCGAGAGCCGCACGTTCACGTTCGGATCATGGTTCACGGCCCGCAGCAGCGCCTGTTCCACCTGGTTATCCGGCTGCGTCATCTGGTACGCGAACGTCACTCCCTGTATGCGCGAGCTGGGCGATTGCTGTTGCAGCATGGAAAGCGCCACCAGTTGCCGCAAGCTCTCCACCTGCCCCTTCAACTGCGCCATTTCCGGACTGGGTTCGCGCGCCGCCATCATCCACCGCCCGCCCAGTATGCCGATCGCCAGCAGGCCCGCCGCCAGCGCCAATTGCCACGCCGGCTTGAGCGGCCACCACCCCGGCGCCCGCCGCGTTTCCGTCCGCGGCAGCGGCGCCGCGGCAGCCGCTTGCCTGCCTTGTTCCAGCCCCGCCTCGAATGCCGCCAGCGTTTCCCGGAACCGCTCTTTCATCGCCGCCGCATTGGGCTCCGGCAGCGCCGCCAGCGATTCCAGGCCCCGCCACACAATCCCCAACTGCGCCAGTTCGGCGCGGCAACCCGAACAGGTCTCCAGGTGCTCGATCACCGTTTCGCGCGCCGCTTTTTCCAGTCGTCCGCCCAGGCATTCCGGCAGTTGTTCGCGGATCCGTTCGCAGTTCATCATGCCCGTTCTCCCCGCAGCGCGAAGAAATGGTCGCCCAATTCCCGCAATGCCCGATACACCCGCACCTTCACAGTCCCCACTTCGCACCGCAAAGCGGAGGCGATTTCGTCGTATTTCAACTCCAAAAACCGGCTCATAATCAGTACTTCTCTTTTTTCCGGCGGCAGCGCGGCCAAGGCCTGTCGCAGCAGCGCGGCTTCCTGCTTATCTTCCAACTGCCTGTCCGGCGCCAGCTCTTGACTGGTGAAATCCGGCGCCTGTTCCGGCCATGCCACTTCGCCTTTGTGCCGCCCCGCCTGGTCCAGATACGCGTTGCGCCCGATTTGAAACAGCCACGCCCGGAACGGCGTGCCCGGCTGGTAGCTCTGCCGGTATTTCAGGATGCGGAAGAAAACCTCCTGCACCAGGTCCTCGCTCGCCGCGCGATTCGACGTGAGGTGCAGAAAATAGTGAAAGAGGGCGCGGTGATGCCGGTCGAAGAGCGTTTCCAAGCTTTCGACTTTGCCATCCCGAACCTCGCGCATGACTTGCTCGTCCTCCATTTGTCTCTTTCTACGTTATGCAATACCGCCGCGATGCGAAAAGGTTACAAAGAATGGTGCCACCGTTTTCGATCGCGCGCCGCGCCGCAGCCCGAAACCGTTTCCCTCGTGTAGCATAACCCATTTGTTTTGTTTGGCCTGGTATATAAACGAAGCCTCGTGGGGCGGACCCCCAGGTCCGCGCGGGTCCCCCTGGACCCGCTCTCTCCACTCGGAATCGCTGCCGGCCGGGGGCCAACAGCGGGCGAGGTAGAATGAGGCATGGCCGCCTGGCAGGATCGCATCTCGATTAACCCCGCGGTTTGTCACGGCAAGGCGTGTATTCGCGGCACGCGCGTGATGGTTTCCGTGATACTCGACAATCTTGCCGCGGGCGTATCTCACGAAGCGATCGTCGGCAGCTACCCTCCTGTACAGGAACCGGACATTCAAGCCGCTCTGGCCTACGCCGCCGAGCTCGCGCGCGAGGGCACCGCGGACCTTCCTTTGGAACACACAGTTTGAAACTGAAGATCGACGAAAACCTGCCGGGCGAGTGCGCGGAAATCCTAAGCAAAGCAGGGTTCGACGCCGACACGGTTGCCGACGAACACCTGACAGGCACGGAGGATTCTGAGCTAGCGGTCAAGTCTCGAACCGAAGGGCGAGTTTTGATAACGCTGGACCTGGATTTCGCCAACATCAGGGCATACCCGCCGGCAGAGTATGCCGGAATCGTTGTTCTTCGGGCGAAGAGACAGGACAAATACACCGTGCTCGCTCTCGTGAATCGGATCGCTTTGGTGCTGGCTAACCGAGCGCCGGCAGGTGAGCTCTGGATTGTGGGGCCCGATCGTATACGATTCCGGATTGGCTAAAGGGTCGCTCGCCGGGAAATCCGGAGAGGGAGAGGAATCTGCTGCGCCCGGCCCCCACCCCGGCCAGATCAGCGGCATGGGGTGATACGTCAAAGTGGCGATGTCGTGGCGTTGGCTACCGGCTGTTTTCGCGGGAAAGCCCAGCGGCCGCTCGGAGAACACTCAGGTCGCGGTTGCATCAGCGCGACGCTCCACAATTTCCGCGTCGTTGACACGCTTGAAGGCTCTTTCCTGTCCACCTACCCATCCGTAGGCCGTCTTGATCCCAAATTTCGCCTCGATGCCCAAGAGAATCTGTTCGGCGGACCCCTCCCTCGGAAATTCACGGACTAGGTGGATGAGGTAGCCGTACCGGGGCTTGCTATTGATCAGCTTCTTTGCATCGTTCGCAAGGTGCTCGGCATCGTAATCCAAGCCGATCTCGATCACAATGGGCGCTTCAAGGCGACCCTCGCGAAAAGATCGGACACTTGGGCACGTCTGAAGCAGCTTCGGCGACAACACTGCCAAATCGAAGTTGCCCCTTCGGTTCTTTTCTCGACCGACGGTCTCCGGCCATTCTTTGTGCACCAACTGCGATACGACGCCAGTGCCACCGATGGGAACGCGCTTATCCAACACCTCGGATGCCGTGATCAACCGGAAGAGATAGGCGTGTATTGAGTGCTCGACGCGATGTAGGTACGGAAACTCAAGGAATTCCTCAACTAGCCTATCAATCGCGCTATCAACGACTCTACTCGCCGTTGAGAGCCATGGATCATCGGCGGGCCGGTATCTAGCCGACGCAAGCAGATCCAGAACCTCCGATACCGCAGCACCTATGGATTCGGGATCCGAATCTTCGTCAGCCAGTTGTGCCATTGTTGGAACAAAGCTGCCAGCAGGCTCGCCGCACGATGGGGTTGGGGCGACCTCGCAGTCGTTTTCGCGCGATGCTCTGCGGTCCTCCATCAACCACTGATCCATCGCATCGAGGTTCGTGAAACGGCCCACTTTCGACTCGATTTGATCCTGCGGCAGTACGTAAGGCGGGAAGATGCGGTAGTACCTCTCGTACTCGCCGCGCAGGTTCCGCGCCGTGCATACCTTGACGGTCTGTGTGTTCTTGGTATTCAGGTACACCACCCTACCCGCTACCCGACAAGGCACTGGCCATCTCCTCTGTCTGACTCGTGATTCTAACTCATTACACAAACCCCAGGGTGCCGGATCGTCTTCCTCCACTTTGCTGGTTTGTCGTCTCGGACTTCTTCCAACCGCCGGCCAGTGAAGGAACCGGTGACTTGAAAGAACGGGTGACAGACGGGAAGTTCACGCCCGTTTCCGAAGTTAATCCGCGAACCTGGCCCAGGTTATTTCGTGACAGCTATCCCACTCAACGGTCCAGGTTAATATATTGCAGATTCCCGCCTTGTGTCAAAAGCAAGGCTGGCATTGGCCATTGTTGCTTGGGCATCGGCGTCTATATGGGGCGAGCACCCTCCGCGGCGGGCGCGAGCCGACAGGGGCGGTCTGGCTGCCGGTAACTGTTAGCGACGAGTGCAGAAAAAAGCTCTGCGGCGAGGGGCGAGCGCGTACGCACCATAGGCTCGCGCTGTTTGAACCGCGAACCCGCATCCGGCGAGCCGGCTGCTGAGTTCACAGGTTTCGAAAAGGTGGACACGGTGAATTTCGCATCCTCGGCTATATAGCTGGCCAACGCGCCGAAAAGTCTCAATCGTGCGGATGAGCGCACGGTTGGGCTGGTCCTCACTGGTGTGGACCAGGACAGCCCAATCCTCGCCGGAACTCCAAAACCGGCCGGCTAGCGATGGCTCCCCGGGTTCGATTACGTCGAAAATGAGCAGCCCGCCGGGAGGGAGGGCGGTCGATGCCCGTTGAAACCAGTCCTCAAGCAGTCTATCCGCTTCCGCACCTTCGGGATGGTACGTGAGCGGCTCGCCCAGAGCAACAATCGCTTGGCAGGCAGGTAACTCCACGTCGTAAATGGAGGCATTCACAAAACTCGCACGCGGCACAGCCGCGCGGGCAATTGCCAGAAGATCGGCGGAGCTGTCGATGCCGGTCACGTCAAACCCTGCCTCGACCAGGGCCGCGCTCAATGTTCCCGCGCCGCACCCCGCATCCACCACGCTGCGAATCGGGATTTCGGCGGATTTGAGCAGTCGCACAATCTCGGGGGCAGCTCCCTCGGCAAGCCCGCCAAATGCGACCGCGTGAATGTATGCCAAATCCTGACTATAAAGCGATCCGCCCACCCCCTACATCACCCCCTGCAAAGCCCGCAGCAGATCCTGCAGCCTTCGCCGGCTGACTTCCAGCCGTTGCCCGTTTTTCAAGACCACCTCGCCCGATCCGCCCGGCAGCGGATGCACTGCGCTGGCCGCGTTCAACCGCACCAGCGCCGCTCGCGAAACACGGAAAAAACGCGCCGGGTCCAGCCGCTCCTCCAACTCGTTCAGCGTCGGGTCCATCCAGAACTGCCCCGTCTCGCCGATCAGCCGCGTCAGTCCGCCCTCTGAAGAAAAGAACAGCACGCTCGCTTCCGGCACCACAATGTACGCTTGCCCATCCTTCACCAGAAAACGCGTCGGCCGGGCCCACGGCGCACCCCGCTGCCCCTCGCGCGCGCTATCCGCCGCCCCCTCGCGCCGGCGCCCTGCCAGCCCGCGCACCCGATCCAACGCCTGCGCCAATCGCGCCCGGCTGATCGGTTTCAGCAGATAGTCCACCGCGTGCAGCTCGAATGCGTCCACCGCGTGCTGCTCGTAAGCCGTGCAGAAAACAATGTGCGGCCGCGGTTCAGAGAGGCTCGCCGCCACATCGATCCCGTTACATCCCGGCATCTGAATATCCAGCAGCAATAAGTCCGGTTTAGTCTGCCTGGTCAATTCCATGGCCTGCGCCCCGGTCTCGGCTTCTCCCACGATCTCCACGTCGGCGTGACAAGCCAATAACTGCCGCAGCCGCGCCCTCGCCGGAGCTTCGTCATCCGCCATCAGCACGCGCATCGAACTCGTCTCTCCTGTCGCATTCCGGAACGTTCCGGCACGGGAGCCGCAACCACACCCGCGTCATCCCCGCTTCCGATTCCCACCGCAATTGCGCCGCGTCCCCATAGTATCCCTTCAGCCGTTCGGCTACGTTGCGCAGCCCATACCCCGGCGCGTCTCGCAACGAAAACGCGGCCGGAAAGCCGGGGCCGTTATCCGTCACTTCCAGGTGCAGCATGGAATCTTCCATCGCCGCTCGCAACCCCACCCTGCCCCCGCCTTCCACCAGCGAAGCCCCATGCTTCACTGCATTCTCCACCAGCGGCTGCAAGCACATCGCTGGAATCGAAACCGCCGCCGCCTCCCCATCCACCCCGATCGATACCTGCAAGCGGTCGCCGAAGCGCGCCTGCTCCACCCGCAGATAGGCCGTCACCACTTCCACCTCTTCATCCAGCCGCACCCATTCGGTTTCCGATTTCCGCAGGGTGTAGCGGAAAACCTGCGCCAGTTCCTCCACCGTCCGATCGGCCAGATCCGGCTGCGTAGGGATCAGGCCCGCAATCGCGTTCAGCGCGTTAAACAGAAAGTGCGGATTGATTTGCGCGCGCAACGCCTTCAGTTCCGCCCGTGTGGCCAGCAGCCGCAGTTCCTGTTCCCGCTCCTGCTGCTTCTGCTGCTGTTCCCGGAAGCGCACGTTTTCGAGCACCACGCGCAGCGTCCGCATCAGCGAATCGAACAGCCGCTCGTCGTCGCTCATATACGGAATTCCGGAACTCCGCGGCTTGACCGTTGCCCACACCAACCCCGCGATGCCGCCCGTCAACGCGCCCGTGCCGCCAGCCTCCGCGCCAGCCCCGCTCTCGAACCATACCGCCGCCGGACCGTCAAAAATGTCCGCCAGCCCATGCTCGGCGCGCGCCCGCAGATCGGCCTCGCCGGTAGCCAGTTGCAGCTCATTCAGAAACCGCCGTTCGGCTTCCGCCGCCGGATAGCGCCGCCGCAGAAAAACCCTGTCGATCAGTTTTTCGAGCCGCGCATCCGCCCACGGAGCGATCAGCCAAAGTGGAATCAGAATCAGCGCGATCGTGACCGCGTCAGGAACTCTTTCCATCCGCAGCACCGCCGTGACCGCCGCCCCCGCCACCACGAAAAACGCGCCGCGCTTGATCAGCAGATCGAAAAAGATCAGCCGCTCCTTGTAGTAGAGCGTCACACAGAAAAACGCCAGCAGCAGGTAATCCGGCGCCAGCACCGTCAGCGCCGAACGATGCACCAGGCTCGCCCCCGCCACCGCCACGGTCAGCGCCAGCAGCCAGCGATACCACCGCTCCAGCCTTCCGCGCACCGGCAGGAACACCAGCCCCAACACCCCCGCCGCGCCCAGCGTCACCGCCGGAAGCTGCTCCCGAAACGGCGCCGAAAGCACGTCCAGATCGTCCAGCGCCAGCGCCACCGCCGCCGCACCCGCCACCGCGTAAAACCCCAGCCGCACACCCCGCCGCCGCCCGTCCAGCACCACGTCCAGCAGTAACGGCGAGAGCATCCCCGCCGCCAGGTCGAGCGCCACCGCCAGAGGTGTCTCCCACGCCGGCGCCACCCGCGCCGCCAGGTTGATGCAGAATGCCGCCGCCGCAACCGCTGTGAACACCGCGAACGCCGGCCGGCGCCGGAAGCGCCGCTCTCGCCAGTAGTACACCGCCAGAACTGAAAATGTCAGTGCGCCGAAGACCACCGTGATCAGCGTGATCGCGTATGTCGGGTCATATCCCGCGAATGTCATGGCGCTTGCTTGACCGGCTTGCCGGTTACCGTCTTCAGCGTTTCCAATATGGCGCGGTAGTTGTTCTTATCCGCTTCCAGCAGTACCGCTCCGTTCTTCCCGTCTTCCGCGTGAAACTCGATCCCGATGAAATGGTCCTTGCTCTTGTGCAGGATACCGAATAACACCAGCGGATTCACGAACACCACGCTCAGCGCCACCATGTCCGCCACCCGCCGGTGCGCTTCTTCCCCGTAGCTCAGCGCCGTCACCTGCGCCGGCCGCAATGTCAGCGTCGTGCGGCCTCCAAACACCAGCTTGATGCTATCGGCGGTCACCGTGAGCGTCGTGTTCCAATCGTACGGGTTGACCTTCGCGGCCACCGTGCCGCCGCTATATCGGATTTTATTCCATTGGTTGCCGTCCCCCCACAAAGGCACCGACAAGAGGACCAGCAGCGCAGTGACTCGCTTCCCTTTCGCGTACACGCCGAGACCAGTATAGGTAGGGAAATCCGCCCCTCACAATCGTTTTCCGATGACTGGCGCCAGCCGGCGCATGGCTGGCAGCAACACGCCTTCGATGGCTGCCGGCCATCCACCGCCGGTTTCACGCCAGTCATCGGATTTCGATGGCACCCCGCCGCCCTCCGCTCTATCATCCAACAGAAGGCGATTGCGGCGGCCGTCGGTTCCGCCGCGGTCCATGCGAATATGCGAATCAAACTCCTTTTGTTCACTCTGATCTTCTTCGCGGCCGAACGCCACGGCTATTCTCAGAACAGCGACTTAGGTTTGCTCGCCGGTGTCTCCGCGCCCCGCGGCGAAGTCGTCTCCAGCGGCTCTACCTATGTACACGGCTCAGTCGGTGCCAGCGGTCAGATCGACTACGCCTGGCAGATCCTCCAGCGTGCCGCCGATCTCTATGTCGAGCTGCCCTTCGTGATCTCCTGGCGCGGTTCAGGCACCGTGACGTCTTCCATGATCAACTCCTCCAACGGCCTCGATTATTTCTTCACGCCCGGTCTGCGTTTGAAGATCTCCCCCCAATCGCGCGTCTCGTTTTACGCCGCCGCCGGCGGCGGCCTGGCCTCGTTTGGAACCAGCCAGGCTACGGTTGCGCAGGGGGTGACCGTGGTAAGCTCGCGAACCACCACCGCCGCTCTCGGCTTCGGCGGCGGTCTCGATTTCCGCCTCACACGCCTGCTGAGCCTGCGCGTCGAAGGCCGCGATTTCCTCACCCGCCCCGGCTTGGATTCGACCGCCGGCCGAAACCACGCCATCTTCCAGGCGGGCATCGCCTTCCACTTTTGACTCAGCCCGGGTCATGCACTCATTACGGGTTCCCGCAGCCGGCCAGCATGGCAGCGATGCGCGCATCGGCGTGAAGCGGATCGAACAACGGCGACGGCGAAAGACGTCGCAGCGTGTGCGCCGAGCAGGCCCTTTCGAGACGCGCCAGGGCGCGCCGCGGTTCTCCCAGCGCTATATCCAGTAGCGCCATCGAAGTCGCATCCAGGCGGCCTTCCGCGTATGCCTGTTCCAAATCCGCGCGGGCACGGCGCGCTTCCGGCTGCCGCCCGGCCAATGCCCACGCCTGCGCTAGCCAGAGCTTCTGACTGGCTGACCCGTGCGTCAGATCCACCGATTTCTGCAACTCCCGAATCGCTTCCGGATACATCCGCTTCTGTTCATAAACGACTCCCAGGTCGGCGTGCGCCAGCCAAAAGTTGGAATCCATCTCGATGGCGGCGAGCAATTGGCCCATCGCCTCGTCATAGCGCCGCGCCAGGAACAGGATATATCCAACCTGAACGTTGATCGTCAGCGACAGTGGGTCCAGATCCAACGCGCGTCGCATCTCCACCAGGGCCTCGCCCGTCCGGCCATGCGACGCCAGCCCCTCGGCGTACCATTGGTGTGCCGTAGCGTACCCCGGGCTTAGTTCCAGCGCTCGCCGAAATTCCGCCTCGGCCTGTTCCCACTGGCCTCGGTTGTTTTCCAGCGCGGCCCGCGAAGCGTGCGCTTCGCCGAGATCGTCATCCAGCGCCAACGCCTTATCCACCGCGCTTTCGGCCTGCGCGAATGCCTCCGCGTTGGGCCGCAGCCAGGCTTCGCCCAGCAACAGCCAGCTATCCGCAAGACCCGCCCACGCGGGCGCATATCCGGGAGCTTTCTGGGCCGCTTCGCGGAAATAACCAATCGATTTGCGCAGCCCGTCCTCGCTCCGCTTGTTCCAGAAATACCGGCCCTTCAGATAAGCGTCCCAAGCCTCGGGCGTAATCGCCGCCGGCGGCGAGCCGGACCGGCGGGAGGGCCGATGCCATGCAATTAAGATCGACGCAGTCAGGCAGGCTGCCACGGCTATTGGCCATACGTAGCGCCACGGCCGCGCGCGCCAATCGGCCGGCACCTCAGCCGACGGTTCGGCCATCCCAGCATTCGCCGCCCGGATTTCGAACTCCGGCGTGTAGCCGCCCTTGGGGAGATGAATGACCACGGGATCGCTGGCGCCCTCTCCCTCGTAATATTGTTGGAGCTTCTGGCGGAGGCGCCGCGCCTCCACCCGGACGATCGGGTCCGCGCCGGAATCGTAGTCCCGAGCCCGGCCGAACACCTGCGCTCCGATCGCAGTCTCTTTCAGGGGATCGTTACCCGAAAGCGAGTTCCCCACAATCAATTCCAGGAACTGGCACATCCGTGGCGAACGGACAAACCCAGGACTGGCCAAAACTCGAACCAGTTCCTCGCGAATCCGCCCCCCCTCAACTCGCAAATCTTCATCGTTACCCAACTGCAAGTCGTAGATTCCCATCTGAGGTTTAGAGAGTATATCGCAAGTAAGCGGTAAAAAAAACCAAGAGTTACCGAACCGTAAGAAACCTCGCCTTACCCCCCTCTTACGGCATCTTACTGGCGTTTCGTTCTTCCACCCGGCAACATTTGAAACATTGCACTCAGGACCCCGAACTTCGAACTTGAGAGGAGATTTTTGACACCATGAGTCTGTGTATGAGCAAGGCCTTACCCAAACTGTCTCTTGCTACGGCTGTCGTGGCGGTGTTGTCCCTTGGGACCATCCCGGCAGCCGCACAGAGCCCGTTGTTGGGATTGGACCTCCTGAACTATCTGGGCAGCCTCGGCCAGTGGCCGATGTTTGGCCAGAATCAGATGAATACCGCTACCAATGCTGAGTTTATTTTGTCTCCCGCCACAGTCGGCAAACTGGCGCCCAAGTGGACGTTCACCACCGGTGGAGACGTCTCCGCTCGTGCCGCCGTCGTCAATGGCGTTGCCTATTTCCCGGACTGGGCTACACCGGCGACCAGTTCCAATCTCTGGGCTGTCAACTCGAGCACCGGCAAGCTGGTCTGGTCGCACACGCTGTCCGATTATGGTCTACCCGTACCCACCCACTCCCGTACCACTCCGGCCGTCGTCGATGGCGTTTTGTATCTTGGCACACAGGAAGGCGCGTGGCTATTAGCCATCGAGGCCAGGACCGGCACCCTGATTTGGAAGACCGAACTCGAAACGGTGGATCCCTACGCGATCATCAGCACCTCGCCCGTCGTAGCCAGCGGCATAGTCTTTACGGGTGTGGCTTCGACTCAAGAAGGCGTCCTGACTTACGGATTCGTGGCTACCGCCAGGGGCAGTATCGAAGCAGTGAATGCCGCCAGCGGCCAAATCTTGTGGAAGACCTACACGCTTCCGGCTTCCGGATACGCCGGCGGTGGTGTCTGGGGCAGTAACCCGGTCGTGGACGACATCCGCGGCACTGTGTTTATAGGTACCGGAAACAACTACGCCACTCCCACCGACTCGGCTTATCAATCATGCGTTGAGGGTGGGGCGACGCCTGCCTCCTGCATTTCCGCCAACGACCATACGGACTCGATTCTCGCCCTCAATATGTTCACCGGGCAGATCAAATGGTCCACTCGCCTCATGACCTGGAACCAGACAGGTGTACAGAATGGTACGGATTTCTGGGACGTCAACTGCCTGTATGGTCTTCCGTACGGCTGTCCCAAGCCCACTGGCCCCGACTATGATTTCGGCTCGGCCCCCAATGAAATCACATTCTGGACCGACAGCGGCCCCAAGACCATCATCGGCGCGGGACAAAAGAGCGGTATCTACTACGCACTGGATCCCGATACGGGCCATGTGATCTGGGAGACTCAGGTAGGTCCAGGCTCCGCGCTTGGCGGCATGGAGTGGGGATCGGCGTTCGACGGCCAACGCATCTACGTGGCGATCTCCAATCTGAACGGCATTCCCGTCGGCACCAACGGCAATTTTGGCGGCTTCTGGGCGGCGGTCGATCCTGCCACGGGCAAGGTCCTCTGGCAGACTCCCGATCCCAACAATGCCGTAGACCCGGGCCCAGTGACTGCGGTCAACGGAGTGGTGTATGCGGCCTCCATGGCAACCAGCACACCGTTTGTGCCCGGTCCGGCCCCCACCTCCGTGCCCACCATGTTTGCCATGGATGCTTCGACTGGCAAAATCCTTTGGAGCTTCGATGCCGGTTCGTCGGTGATCGCTGGTGCCAGCGTGGCCAGCGGTACCCTCTACTGGGGCTCCGGATACACGCACCTGCCGCTGCCCGGGTTCACGGGAAATAACAAGTTCTACGCGTTCACGCTAGGCGGTAAATAGCTGAGACCCGATGCTTAGGTACATACTGTCACACTTGAGTCCGTCCGCGGCGGTCCTGCTGGCGATGACCGCCGCCGTAACGGGGTCCACTCCTGGTTCCGCGCTCACCGCCCAGCTCGTCAAGACCGGGATCTATGTCATCTCTGGCGGAGGCTGCAATTCCGTCCTCCGCCTGAGCGCCAACGGATTCGTCCTGGTCGATGGACAACTGCCCGGCAACTACGATGCACTGATCAAGAAGATTCAGAAGATCTCCTACTCGGATCAGCCCGTCCGCGCTCTCATCCTCACCGACCACCTCGAGCCTCACACCGGCAACAACGCGCGGTTTCTGGAGGATGGCACGCTGATAATCGCCCAGGAGAACGTAAAGCAGAACCTGGCGGGCGCCAAAGTACCCCCACCGACCATCACTTACGGGTCCAGCTACAAGCTGCATCTAGGTGGTGTCGATGTCCAACTCTTCCATTTCGGCAACGCCCACACTAACGGCGACACAGTCGTATACTTTCCAGTACAGAAAGTGGTAGCCGTGGGCGACCTCTACTCTCAACCTCCCGACCCGGATTATTCGGCGGGTGGCAGCCTGGTGAGTTGGGGCTCCGTGCTGGCCAAGGTCTTGCAGTTGGATTTCGATGTCGTCGTGCCTGGCAAGGGACCGGGTGTCTCGAGAGCCGGGCTCGAAGCCTTCAAGACCCAGTTGGACACCGTGGTCTCTCGCGCTCGCTCCCTAGTTAAGAAGGGCGTGCCCAAAGACCAATTGATGGCTCAGCTCACGACGGCCGATCTTGGCTGGCGCCTCACCCTCACCCCGGACCAACTCGACCACTTCTACACCGAGCTATCGCAAAACACCGCTGCGCCGGCACCCCGTGGGGCAGGCTTCTAGCCCAATGTCACTTAGTTTTCCCAACCCAGCGAATGCCGCGGAGTTCGTGGGGCAGACCCCTGGGAACAACCCCGCAGCGCCAGGTACGCGGCTCGCCCCTACCAAGGCGGGATTGCCGTACCGCGAGTTGCACCCTCCGAGAGGTGCATGCCACGGCCCAATCCGCCGACTTTCTCAGGGAGAACGGATTGGGCTTTGTTATTATGGCCCCCGGTCCGGCGTGCACGAGAACGGGAAGCTATTCGGAACATCAGTCGGTTCTGCCCCCCTTTACCGCACGGCTTTTCTTTGGTCTTGCCTGCCCTGTGGCCGTAGCCAGTGGAAGAATAATCGGAGGAATCTGCATTTGGCCGGTCATATCCGTCACGAACTGCCGGGCATATGGCAAGAGCACAAATCGGAGATCTTGCTTTGCGAATCGCTCTGCCATTGCGTGGTCGACTTCAGAGGAGGCGGTGTGCATATGGACCTCGAAAGAACAATGGATCTCTAGGCCCAATAAATCCCCCTCGCCGACCGTCAACTGGTATTCTCCTTCAGCCTCGAAGAAGCCTTCTTGAATTTCGGTAAGGCGATAGGACTCGACCAGTTGTCGCTTAACCTGGCTGGATTCGCTTTTCAGAATCTTCCATAGTTTGTCGCGATGCAGTTCCGTTGAACTCTTCTGCAGGCCCATTCCAATCAGGTGCAGGCCCGCAACGAAATTCATGTAGGTCTCATCGCTCGGCGGGGAGGAGGTAGTCTTTGTATGTTGGGATGGCATTCTTAAAGTTCACCTCAACCGTCTTTGGAATCAATTTCCCTGCGTGTTGTAGACCGATGCCAATATTGATCGGCTCACCGGCATTTGACCAAACGTGTGTCGCTGGAAACATCGCGGTGTCCCAATAATGGACGTACCTCCGCTGCTGTGATGCGTGCGCCGCGAGCATCAGGTCAATGGACTTCTGAACAGCGCGCGTGCTGATCTGCTGTGACAGCATCGAAGTAACCAATTGGTTCAGGCTTACGCCCTCTGTCTTCGCCATCTGAATGAGCTTCTTGTGTAGGCTCCGCGGCACGCGCTGCACCCATTTCCCGCTTGGTAGTCTGTCCTCCTCCTCCGGTGCAGGGACCTCTTGCCCCGCCGCGATTCGACGCTCGATCCACGCTTGTTGGAACTCCTTAAGGATCTCGAGCGCCTCGGACGCATCCCTGCCATGGGCTATACACCCTTCAAGTTCCTTGATTTCGGCCACCATATCGCCCTCCGCATCTCGGCGAAGGATGATGGTGTAGGGAAGCGTCATGTAGCGATCGAGTTCCCTGGCGGTCTCGGCGATCTCAGTCTTGCTCATATATACCCGCTTCGATTGTCGCGTTTATAAAAGCTTTCACGTAACATGCCTTCAACTGCTTATTTCCGCGATTGTGAGTGCAAATGCTGAATGTTTGGTTTCCGATCCAACAAATTCTGCCATGACCCGTGCTCCGAGAATCAGCATCAACACCATACACGTCGCGGATTTGCCGAAGCAATTTCAAAATTTCTCCTTCTTCAACGTTATTGAGACGCCCCTCCAGGGAACTGATCTGTTCCTGAATTCGCTTGCGATCTGGCATTCTACACTCTTCACCTTGATCACTCCCCTCTGATACTACAGATAGTATCACGAGAATCTGAGGATGCCAACTACTTTCTACGCCCTTCGCGCGACGGCGGAGGATCGCAGACGCGCAGAAGTGGCTGCTTTCCGCACCTAATCCATTTGGACTATGGCTGTTAGACGAAGCTTCAACTGGACGAGGGGCGCGGAAACCAAGCACGCAGTCGCAGGCTGGATTGGGCGAACCGGACCATCTGACCATTTGGCGGCAGCCTTATCTTAACGCCTATGCCGTCGGCCAGCGGGTCCCTCCCGGGGGCTGTTCAGCCCGCGCACCAGCCATGTCAGTCAAGGCTTCGATCCCGCCGCCGCCAGCAAGAAAGATATGTCATCCATCTTATATATGACCTTGCCGGGGGATGCCTCTGTCGGGGTCACCTTGCCCGCGCGAACCGCCTCGAATGCCGATACCAGCCGCGACAGCACCGCCGGAGCCGCAACCGGAACGTTGTGCGCCCCGAGAACTACTCTGACCCCCGGCTCGAGCGCGGCCAGCCGCCGGATCGAGGCGCTATAGGCGTCCAGATCGGTTTCCGGACGAAAGAGCCAGATGGGCGCGGGATAGTAAGTGTCGCCGGTGAAGAGCAACCCATGGGCGTGATCGAACAGGCAGATCGCGTCCGGCGTATGGCCCGGCGTGGCGATAATCTCGAGCGTCCGGCCACCCAGATCGAGCCTGTCGCCGTCGTGCTTATACTCCGCGATATGCCACGGCCGCGTCGCATACGCCTCCCGGTCGAATCCCTTCGGCAACGCGCCGCAGATCTCACCCGGTTCGATTTCCGCTTGCGCATCCTCGCGCGAACCGCGTGCATTCGCCCGCGTGAAACCGGTATCCATGCCGTAGACCGTTTCGAACTGCCAATTGCCGCCCACATGGTCGTTGTGCGTATGCGAGTTCAGCACCACCACCGGCAGCCTCGTCAACTCCGCCGTGACTTTCTTGATGTCGCCGATTCCCATCCCCGTGTCGAAAAGCAAAGCCTCCTTCTCACCCGTGATGAGATAGCTGATGGTTTCCTCGAACTGATGCGGCTCATAGATCGCGAAGACGCCGCTTGCCGCCTTGTAGACTTCGAACCAACCGTCTCTGACCGGCACTCGCTCCAGGCTCTTATACTGCACTCGCGGCAGCGCTCGGCACCACTCCGGGATTCCCTCCTGCGCCACCAGCGCCGGAGCCGGTAAAGCCAGGCAGACCACGAACGTAATCTGGACCTTCTTGCGCCATCGATCGATCGAAACCATACCGTGCCATCATCGCATGCTCGCGGCGCAACTGGATGGTGCCGGGATACTACGCCACTGCCGCAACCACCTGCCGCCGCTTGCGCCAGGAAAGCTGGCTCATGACCAGCAGCGCGATCAGGTGCAGACTGCCCATCATCACAAACATGGGCACATAGCTGCCGAAATGCCCGACGATGAAGCCCGGCACCTTGGCGCTGAACAGATATCCGCCCAACCCGCCGGCGAACCCGCCGATGGCAGTGACCGAAGCCACGGCTCCTTTCGGGAAGGCATCGGACGTTGTACTGAAGATATTCGCCGACCACCCCTGATGGCCCCCCAGAGCGAAACAGATCAGCACGATCATGAGGATCGGGTTGTTCACCCAAACTGCCGTGGCCCCGATCGGCATGCATATGGCGCAGATGGCCATTGCCGTCGGCCGCGCCTTACGCACATCCCAACCGCGCCGGCCCAGGAAACTCGGAATCGCCCCACCGAACAGGCTGCCCACGCTGGCCGCCGAATAGAGCACCGGCATCGCCCAGCCAATGTCCTTCAGATTGAAGTGGCGTACATCGTACAGATACGGCGGCAGCCAGAACAGGTAGAACCACCACACACCGTCCGTGAGGAACTTACCGAGGGCAAAACCCCAAGCCTCGGGATACTTCAGCGCACCCATCCACCCGATCTTGGCCGTGATCACGTCTTCATCCTCGGCCTCCACTGGCGGGTTCCGGTAAAAAGCCAACCACAGCACCACCCAGACCATACCCAGCACACCGTTCAGGTAGAAGGCGCCCCGCCATCCCCAAGTCAGTGCCAACACGCCCGCCACGGCCGGCCCGAACATGGCCGCCACATTGCTGCCTGAATTGAAGAAAGAGGTGGCAAACGCGCGGTCCTGTTTGGGATACCATTCAGCCACGGACTTGATGGCGGCCGGAAAATTGCCGGATTCGCCGAAGGCCAGCACGCCACGCCAAATCAGCAGGCCCGTCAGCGTAGTCGAGAGCGCCGGCAGGCCCACCAGCGCGGAAGCGATGGCCCACCAGGCGATGGTTACCAGGTAGCCGATCTTGCTGCCGAACCGGTCGATGAACTTGCCCGCGACCAGATACCCCACCGTGTACGCCAGGCTGAACGCCCCCATCAGATTTCCGTAGTCCTCGGCGTTGAAGTGCATCTTGTCGCGGAGGGTTGGCCAAAGGTTGGAAAGAAAAACGCGATCCAAATAGGTCAACGTGGTCGCAAAAAAGAGCAGCCCCAGAATACGCCAGCGGGCGGAAGAATGTTGGGTCAATGCCACGGCCCATTGTACGACGCAGGGAAGGCTCTCAAGAGATATTTGAGAGCCGAATTTCCTCTTGAATGAGCAGCCATCCGCTGCCCTACTAAATATTTAACCAGATTAAACGTTAATGCTCTTGACTATTTTGAGAGTTTATTGTCTCATAGAAACTGGCGAAGCGGAGGTTAGCCGTTATGCTCCCTAGTGCATCGGCCCCGGGATGCCCGCGGCGGTTGCGCCCGCCCTCCCCTTCTCGTACCCGGTCCCCCATCGGCCAGCCTCCTCTCATTCATCCCATCCGAGGAAAACTTGTATGAAAACCGATACCCCGGTTCTCGACCGGTCGCCCTTCTTCGAACATTTCCAGCCCAAGCACCTGGATAAACTCACCGCGCTCAGTTCGCTCGTGCGCTTCTCCAAAGACGAAGTCATTTTCCAGGAAGAAGACGAAGACACTCGCTTCTACGTCCTGCTCTCCGGCCGTGTCGCGCTCGAGCTGAGCTACGCCGGACACCCCCACACCATCGAAATCCTCCACGCCGGCGACGAGCTCGGCTGGTCGGCCGTGCTCGGCCGGAAGAAGCAGTTTCGCGCCCGCGCCCTCGATCCCGCCGAAGCCTGGTCCTTCGAAGTCGCCAGCCTCTGCGAAGCCTTCGATGCCAACCCCTATTTCGCCCGCGCCTTCCTCGAGCGGTTGGCCGATGTCATCGCGCAGCGCTTGCAAAATACGCGCAGACAACTGGGCCGCTCGCTGGTCGAAGCCCGCCAGGTAGCCACGGCCGTCGGCGCCGCCCGGTAGCCCCATGTCCACCGGTCCCATCGCCGGCCAGAAGCCCATGAGGCCCTCGTCCTGGGCCGTATCTTCGTTACCATGGTTCCTTCTCAACCCGTCCCTGGAGAACCCTATGGACATCCCCAATCGCCAACAACTGGTCAACGATCTGCTCGGCAGCGCTCACCTTTTTGTGTCCGCGGTGAGCGGCGTCATGGAGCAGCAGCTCCTGTCCGAAATCGCCGGCAAACAGTTAACCCTCTCTCAGCTCAAGATCCTCACCCTGCTCGAACTCACCGAGGCCCATAATGTCGGCGATGTCGCCGCCTTCCTCGGTGTCAGCGATGCCGCCGCCAGCAAGGCCGTGGACCGCCTCGTGCGCCGCAAATATCTCCGCCGCACCGAAGGCCGGGAAGACCGCCGCAGCAGCGATCTCTCGCTCGCCAAAGCCGGCCGCGCCGTCTTGAAACGTTACGAGTCCGCCAAGGACCGCAAACTCGCCGGCATGTTCGGCAACCTCGATCCCAATGAGCTGATCCAAACCGCAACCTTCCTCGAGCGCCTTACCAAGGGCATCGTCCACGATAGTGCCAACCCCGAGGAAATCTGTCTCCAGTGCGGAATTTATCTGAAGAAACGGTGCCTGGTGCGCGAAGCCGGCCAACCCGACTGCCATTACCAGAGCCGAAAATCCAAACGTCAAGTGAGAAACGATGCAACGCGAATTAAAATATCAACGCGAAGCAGACCCGGAGTGGGCCCGCCAGGTTAGCGAACGTCCCGGTGGCGAGGGAGTCTTCTCCTGCCTCCAATGCGGCGCGTGTTCGGGCACCTGCCCGCTCTCCATCTACATGGACTTCGGCCCGCGCCGCATTATTGCCCTCGTCCGGGAAGGTTTTTGTCGGGATGCCTTGAGCTCCAAAACCATCTGGCTCTGCGCGTCCTGTTACTCCTGCACGGTGCACTGCCCCCGTCAAATTCATATCACCGACATCATGTACGGCCTCAAGCGCGACGCCATCCAGCGCCGCCTCTACCCCCCGCGCTTTCCGGTGCCCGTCCTCGCGCAGGAATTCTACAAAATGGTCCGCCGCAACGGCCGCAGTTCCGAATTCTGGCTGGTCCTTCGCATGGCGCTTCGATCTAATCCTTTCATCCTCCTCGGCATGATTCGATCCGGCTGGGACCTGTTCCGCACCGGCCGCCTCTCGCTCCGCCGCGAGCGCATCCGCGACATCGCAAGCCTCTCCCAACACCTCGCCCCTCGGGAGGTCGCCTGAATGTCTTCCTCTTACGGCTATTTCCCAGGCTGCTCCCTCAAAGGTACCGGAGTCGCATACGAGGAAAGCCTCCTCACCCTCTTCCGGCTCCTCGACCTGCCCCTCGCCGAGCTCGAAGACTGGAACTGCTGCGGCGCCACTTCTTACATGTCCATCGATGAACGCTCCGCCTTCATGCTCTCGGCGAGAAACTTCTCTCTGGCGCACAAACAGCACCGCCGCGATCTCGTCGCACCGTGCAGCGCCTGCTATCTGGTGCTCCGCAAGGCCCAGGATTATATGGAGCGCTACCCCCAAACCGGGCGTGAAATCGCCGCCTCCATGGGCAATGGCGATCTTCGCGTCCTGAACTCCATCCGCATCCGCCATCCTCTCGAAGTCCTCTATACCGACATCGGTCCCGGCCGCATCCGCGAGAAAATCGTGCGCCATTGGCGCGGCGGCCCCGTCGCCTGTTATTACGGATGCCAGATGGTTCGGCCCTACGGCGAAGCCGACCGCGATTACAACCCCGTCCGCATGGACGAATTGCTGGCCGCCGTCGGAGTTCCCACCGTTCCCTATTCCCTCAAAACCAAGTGCTGCGGCGGCTCGCTCACCGGCACCACCCACGAAGTCGGCGTTCGCCTCAATTACATCCTGCTTAAGGAGGCCGCCCGCAAGGGCGCCCAGGCCATCGTCACCGTCTGCCCTCTTTGCCAGTACAATCTCGACGCCTACCAGTCCGAGATGCGCCACGCCACCGGTGAACGCCTCGATATGCCGGTTCTCTACTTCACTCAGATCCTCGGCTGGGCCTTGGGAGGCGAAATCGCGTCGCTCGGATTCCGGCGCGCCATATCCGGCCGCAAAACCATCGCCCAGTGGTTCCCAAAAACGCCCGTAGCTCGGGGAGCGGAGAAAGCAGCCTATGCCTGAACCGATCCGCATCGGTGTTTATACCTGCCACTGCGGCACCAACATCGCCGCCACCGTGGATGTTAAGGCGCTCGCCGCGTTCGCGGCCGCTCTGCCCAATGTGGTGGTCTCCCGCGAATACAAATACATGTGTTCCGAGCCCGGCCAGGATTTGATCCGCCAAGACATTCGCGATCACGGCCTCACTCGCATCGTGGTCGCGTCCTGTTCTCCCCATCTGCATGAACACACGTTCCGTACCGCGCTTAAAGTCGGCGGCCTGAACCCCTATTACTTCCACATGGTCAACATCCGGGAACAAGCGTCCTGGGTTCATGAGAACAAAGTGCAAGCCACGCGCAAAGCCAAGGACCTGGTGTGCGCGGCCGTGCGCCGCGTCGCGTTCCATCAACCCCTGGAGCGTGCCCGCGTCGCCATCCATCCCGACGTCCTGGTGCTCGGCGGCGGTATCGCCGGCATTCACGCCGCGCTTACCCTGGCCAACGCCGGCAAACACGTCTACCTGGTCGAGCGCGAACCCACCATCGGCGGCCATATGGCCAAGTTCGATAAGACCTTCCCCACGCTCGATTGCGCCGCCTGCATCCTGACTCCCAAGATGTCCGCCGTCCGCGCCCACCCTAACATCACCCTCTGGACTTACTCCGAAGTTACTAAGGTGGATGGCTACGTCGGTAATTACAAGATATCGGTCAAGCGTCATCCTCGTTACATCGACGAAGACCTTTGCTCCGGATGCCTGGAGTGCATCGAGTCCTGTGTCTACAAACAGGCCAAAGTCTCCGACGAGTTCAATCTGGGCCTCGGCAAACGCCGCCCGATCTATATCCCCTTCCCGCAAGCCGTTCCCCAAGTGCCCGTCATCGACCCGGAAACCTGCATTCAGTTCAAATCCGGAAAGTGCAAGAAAACCTGCATCGATGCCTGCGGCGATCGCCACGCCATCAATCTGCGCGCCGAACCGAAATTAGAGGAGATCGAAGTCGGCACCGTGATTCTCGCCACCGGCTTCCAGACCTTCGATGCCAAACGCGTTCCATATTACGGCTACGGCCAATATCCCAACGTCTACACCGCTCTCGAAGTGGAACGCCTGGTCAATGCTTCCGGCCCGACCGCCGGCGAAGTCGTGTTGCGCGATGGCCGCAAGCCCGAAACCGTCGGTATCGTTCATTGCGTCGGTTCCCGCGACGAAAACTCGCACCGCTGGTGCTCTCGCGTTTGCTGCATGTACTCGCTCAAGCTGGCCCACCTCATTAAGGAACACACCGGCGCCGAGGTTTTCAATTTCTACATCGATATCCGCACGCCCGGCAAGGGCTTCGAAGAGTTCTATCAGAAGCTGCTCACCGAGCATGTCCACTTCATCCGCGGCCGCGTCGCCGAAGTCACCGATTGGGTGCTCGATCCCGCCGAGGAAGGCAAACTCGTCATCCGCGTGGAAGACACGCTCGCCGGATTCGTCCGCCGCATCCCCGTCGATATGGTTGTGCTCGCCACCGGTCTCGAACCCCGCGCCGATGCCCCGGAAGTCCGCCGCCTCTTCAACATCTCGTGCGGCGGCGAAGGCTTCTTCCTCGAACGCCATCCCAAGTTGGCTCCGGTCAATACCTTTACCGATGGCGTTTTTCTGGCCGGCTGCTGCCAGGCGCCCAAAGATATTCCGGACACGGTCGCGCAGGCGGGAGCCGCCGCCGCCGAAGCGCTGGCTCTGATCGACGCCGGCTACGTGGAAACCGAGCCGAACACCGCCTGCGTGATGGAAGAAAAATGCTGCGGCTGCAAAACCTGCATTTCCATGTGCCCGTATCACGCCGTTTCTTTCGTGGAAGAACTTCACAAGTCCCGCGTCAACGAAGTGCTTTGCAAAGGCTGCGGCACGTGTGTCGCCGCCTGTCCTTCCGGCGCCATCCGCCAGAACCTGTTCGAGGATGACGAGATTTTTGCCGAAATTGAAGGGATTCTGACCAATGCCTGAAGACTTTGAACCGAAGATCGTAGCCTTCTTTTGCAACTGGTGCACCTATCTCGCCGCCGATCTGGCGGGCACCTCGCGCATCAAGTACGCGTCGAACGCCGAAGTGGTGCGCGTCATGTGCTCGGGACGCGTGGATGTCCAATTCGTCCTCAAGGCCTTCGCCAAAGGCGCCGACGGCGTTCTCATCGGCGGCTGCCATCCCGGCGATTGCCACTACCAGGAAGGCAATTACAAGGCGTTCCGCCGCTTCCGCCTGCTCCAACGCCTGATCGCGCAAATGGGAATCGAAAAGGAGCGCCTGCGCCTGGAGTGGATCTCCGCCGCCGAAGGCGATCGCGTGCGCGTGGTCATCAACGAGATGGTGGAGACACTGAAACGACTCGGCCCGCTGCATAAAGCTGAAGAAGAGCGCGCCCACCTCATGGAGGTCGCATGAAACCGAAGGTCGCGTTTTACTGGTGCGCCTCCTGCGGCGGTTGCGAGGAGGCCATACTGGATCTCGCCGAAGGTGTTCTCGACGTGGTCGCGACCGTCGATATCGTTTTTTGGCCGGTCGCGCTGGATTTCAAAGAGCACGACCTGGAGGCCATGGACGATGGCTCGATCGCCATCGGTTTCGTCAACGGCGCCGTGCGAACCACCCACCAGTTGGAGATGGCGCGTCTGGTGCGGCGCAAATCGAAACTGGTCGTGGCCTTCGGCGCCTGTGCTCAACTGGGCGGAATTCCCGGCCTCTCGAATCTCACCAACGCAAGAGACACGCTCCAGGAAGTCTACGGCAACGGGGAACGTCCGCGGCGCGAATTCCACGACGACGGCCACACTTTGACTCTCCCCAAGCTGTTCGACTGCGTGTTTGCATTGGATCGCGCGATCCCCGTCGATTACTACGTTCCCGGTTGCCCGCCCTCGCCCAAGATCGTCGCGGACGCCCTCCAGGTCCTGCTCGGCGACACGTTGCCCGAGCCTGGAACCGTGCTCGCGCCCGACCGCGCGATGTGCGATGAGTGCCCGCGCAAAGACTCACACGCCGCGGACCTGAAACTCGACCGTTTCGTTCGGGTCCAGGAGCGCGTGCTCGATCCCAAGATCTGCATTCTGGCACAAGGCGTGCCTTGTCTCGGTCCGGCCACCCGCGCCGGCTGCGGAGCGCGCTGCATCTCCGGCAACATGCCGTGCACCGGCTGTTTCGGCCCCACCAGCCGTGTACGGGATTATGGCGCCAAGGCCCTGTGTTCGATCGCTTCCATCGCCGGCGGCGAGGAAGCGGCTGAAATCGACCGCGCATTCGACGGCATCGTCGATCCGGCCGGAACCTTTTACCGCTACAGCCTCGCGGCCTCGTTCCTGGAGCGAAACCATGACCCCCACGGAAACCTCCTTTAAACGCAGAATCACCATCGATCCCGTAACGCGGCTCGAAGGCCACGGCAAAATCGAGATCTTTCTCGACGATGAGGGCCGCGTCGATCGCGCCTACTTCCAGGTGCCGGAACTGCGGGGATTCGAGAAATTCGTGCAGGGACGTCCCGCCGAGAGCATGCCGCAAATCACCTCGCGTATCTGCGGCGTCTGTCCCACCGCGCACCACATGGCATCCACCAAGGCGCTCGACCGCCTGTACCAGGTCGAGCCGCCGCCCGCCGCCCGCAAAATCCGCGAATTGGTTTACAGCACGTTCATGGTCGAGGACCATACCCTGCACTTCTACTTCCTGGGCGGCCCGGATTTCGTAGTCGGTCCCAAGGCTCCCGCCGCGGAGCGCAACGTCCTGGGAGTGATCGCCAAGGTGGGAATCGAAACCGGCCGGAAGGTGATCGCGATGCGCCGCAAATTGCGGGAACTCACCGCGCTCGCGGCGGGCAAGGCCATCCATCCCGTTTTCGGCCTCCCGGGCGGCGTTTCCAAAGCGCTGTCGAAAGAGGATGCGGAGCAATTCCGGCAGGTCGCGGCCGAGGCGGTCGAGTTCGCGCAATTCACGCGCAGCGTTTTCCAAAAAGTGGTGCTGGCCAACCGTGAGTACGTCGATCTGATCCAGTCCGATCTGTTCACCCATCGCACATATTACATGGGCATGGTCGATGAGCAAAACCGCGTGAACTTTTACGACGGCGCGCTACGCGTGGTCGCGCCCGACGGCCACGAGTGGGCTCGCTTCGACCCCGGCGATTATTCCCAGTACATCGAGGAGCACGCCGAGCCGTGGAGCTACATGAAGTTCTGCCACCTGAAAAGCTTAGGCTGGCATGGTTTCACGGATGGCCTCGCCAGCGGCGTATATTGCGTGGCTCCCTTGGCGCGCCTGAATGCGGCGGAGGCCATGGCGACGCCCCAAGCGCAGGAAGCGTATCTCGAATACTTCGGAACCTTTGGGAAGCCGGTTCACCACACGCTCGCCAATCACTGGGCGCGCGTCATCGAGCTGCTTTACGTGGCCGAGCGCATGAAAGAGCTGGCGGAAGATCCGGAAATTACCGATCCGAACGTGCGCACCTTGCCCACCGCGGTGCCCCGCGAAGGAATCGGCGTGGTCGAAGCGCCCCGCGGTACGCTCATCCACCACTACCGCACCGATGAACAGGGACTCATCACCAAGTGCAACCTGATCGTGGCGACGCAGAACAACGCGGCCCGCATCTCGATGGGCGTCGAGAAAGCCGCGCGCGGGCTGGTGACCGCATCCACGGTGGACGATGGCATTCTGAACATGGTCGAGATGGCGTTTCGCGCCTACGATCCATGCCTGGGATGCGCCACTCATTCTCTGCCCGGCAGCATGCCCCTGGCGGTTCGGGTGTGCGGCCGGCATGGCCAGACGCTCCATACATTGAGGCGCGACGCGGATGGATGTATCCACCGGACCTGACACGTGCGTACGGCTGCTGGGGCTCGGCAACGAGATCCTGGCGGACGATGCGTTCGGGATACGCGTGGCCCGCGAGGTCGAGCAGCGATTCGGCCAGGCGGTGGAAGTGGTAGCGTCGTCGGAGAGCGGATTCAACCTCCTCGATCAGTTACTCGGCGCATCGCGTTTGCTGGTGGTGGATACGGTGACTTCCGCCGGTGGCAAACCGGGAACCATCCACATCTTTGAGGAGGACAGCGTGCGTCCGGTGCCCGGCCAGTCACCCCACTTCATCGGGCTTTTCGAGGTACTGGCCGTAGCGCGAAAACTGGGGCTCGATGTGCCGCGCCGGACCACCATCATCGCGGTGGAAGCCGCGGACTGCTCGACGGTGGGCGATTCCATGCATCCGGACGTCCGGGCAGCCATAAACCGAGTAGCTGATTGGGTGGGACATTCGCTCGAAGAGGAGCAGCTGCGATGAATGACCCAAAGACATTCTGGCTCACCGTCATGAACATCGTGCTCGGCCTGGCGGTGGTGCTGATGATTCTGGGTGTTTGCTGCGGGGTGATTTGCGAATTCGTGGCGAAGCTGAAACGGCGACGCACCCTCTCCGAGGAGCTGGACAGAGACATGGAACACCTCTTCCACACTACTGGGCGTCCCGGCCGGCCTTCCCACTGAACGCGGTCTACAAGACCGGTTTGTGTCCGGGTGCGGTTTTCTCCACCGGCGGCAGCCATGCGCCGGGGATGTCAGGCTTTCGTATCGAGACCCAGGCCAGGTGCAGGAAGCGATAATAGCAGCGGTGGCAGCGGTGGATGCTGACGTGCGCACGAAGCAGGGCGGATTCGAGCGACCCTTGCGGCCGCGAATCGTGCACATCGCGCGAGCCGCAGGCGGGACAGGCAGGCTGGCGCTTGGAGGGCACCGGTGGGACAGCGGCGGGAGCCGGGGCCACGACAACCGGCGCCAGCGGGAGCTCGGCCGCGACAGCTTCCGGTTCGGGCGGCGGAGGGAATGGCTTGCCGGCCAGGATTTCTAGCAGCTTGAGCTCGGCGAGCAGGATCTCGATGCGCTGCACGCGGCGCCCCGGTTTCTTCTCGAGACATTTATCTACAACACGCGCGAGCGCCGGCGGCACATTCTCCAGGGGAGCCGGCTCGCGGTCCAGGATCTCTATGCGCAGGGCCGGCTTGGTGGGGGCGATGAACGGCGGGCGCCCCGACAACATCTCGTACAGAAGCGCGCCCAGCGCAAAAATATCGCTGCGCGCGGTGAGCTCGCTTCCGGTCACCTGCTCCGGCGAAAAGTAAGGGGAGACAGGCGCCGGGCCGCGCGGGGTCAGGCGCACCCGATCGCCGCTCACGACGATGCCGGACGGCTGCAAGCATCCGTAGACACGGTGGCGCAAGTGTATTTCGCGGAGAGCCTCCGCCACCGCGATGGCATAGCGTAGCGCCTCGGCGAGGGGAAGCGCGCCCTCCGCAAGGCGAGCCGCCAACGACCCCGGAACCTCACTGCTCGCAGCGGGCGGCGACTTAGTTGCCGTTGCTCGAGGCGGCGACGACTTTGGTTTCCACACGTTCCACCATGGCTTTGTGCATCAGTCCAACCGCATCCACCACGTGTTCGACGACTTCGTCGGTTTGCGCACTGGCCGCTTCGATCGATTCGATAGCCTGGGCCTGGGCCTGGGTTGTCCTCTGCAAGCCGGCGACCGAGTCCTGCAAAGTCGCGAGGAGCTGACTGGTTTTGGCTATCTCGGCGGCCTGCTGCTGGTTAGTTTGCTCCAGCCTGGCGATCAACTCGCGCAGTTGGGAGGCGGTCTCCTGCTGCGCGGTTTGATGGGCTGACAACCGCCCTTCCAGACCCGCAAGCTGGGCCCGCTGCGTGGACATCTTTTCCTTCCACTCGGTGGCCTGTTGCGCATGACGGGCATTATTAACCACCAGCTTCAATTCGACCAGGATGGAACTCATGCGTTGCCAGCGGTCCTCACGGCGCTTTTCGAGACAGCGATGGAGAATGTGGCCGACCTCCTGGGAAATGTCTGTCAACGGCATGGGATCCCGCTCCAAGATCTCCTTTTTCAGCTCTTCGGGATCCTGCGCGGAAAACGCTTTGCGTCCCGATAGCAGCTCATACAGAATGGCTCCAAAAGCGAAGATGTTGCTGCGGGCGTCGAGGTCCTCGCCGCGCAGCTGTTCCGGAGAGAAGTAGGGGGTCAATTCTTTTCCGGCACCGTTGCGCGCCAACTGCAACCCGTTCCTGCCTAGCAGAATGTTATCGGGATCCAGGCTGGCACAAATGGTCCCCTGTTGGTGCAGGCGCCGAAGGGCTTCGGCAAGACCCGTGGCGTATTGCAGGGCCTCTTCCGGAGACAGCCCTCCAGAGGCCAGGCGGTCAGTAACTGAAATTTCATCAAGATCGTTCATAGGGACACACTAGCAACTCATTCCGAGAGAAGCGTAACGCACCCGGCGCCGGGATCACAAGAGTTTCGGGGGTAACATGGGCTGGAGAGTATTCCCGGTACTAACGCCGATTTGTGGCGGCGCAGTACCAAGGCCGGGCGCGATTCCGACTCCCCGGCTCATCCAGAGCCGTGTCACACTACGCTCATGAGGTATCTTACACCGATTCTCCTGTTGCCGATCCTTTTTAGTCCCGCCTCGGCGCAGACGGCGCCTAATCCATTTCTGGGGAGATGGGATATGACTGTAACCACTCCCCGAGGAATCCTGGTGGATTGGCTGGGCGTGTCCGAAAAAGGCGGCGTCTTCGAAGTGCGGTATCAGCCGCCTGGAGGGCATGTCTACCAGGTGAAAGATTGCAAATTGGACGGTTCCAGGCTGACATTGAAGCTCGAGCAAGGCGTGGAGTGGGAACTGGCGGTGAAGGGTGACGAGATCACGGGTGTGCAGAAGCGCGGAGCGAATGTGGAGGGCCAAGTGGCCGGTGCGCGCGCCCCCACTTTGAACCGCCTGGAGCCGCAGGCCTGGACGGTGCCCGAGCGGCTGTTCAATGGGCGCGACCTCAGCGGATGGGAACCCGTGGAAGCGCACGCCGCCAATCACTGGTTGGTGCGGAATAACGAACTGATTAACGAGGAGCGCGGCGCGAACCTCAAAACCACGCGCAAGTTCGACGATTTCAGGCTGCATATCGATTACAACTGTCCGGAGGGCGGAAACAGCGGAATTTATCTGCGCGGCCGCTACGAGGTGCAGATCGAATATGAGCCGCTGGGAGCGAATCCACCGGAACGCGCCATGGGGTCGATTTACGGCTTTCTGACTCCGGCGGTGATTCTGCCGCGCACGCCGGGTGAGTGGGAAAGTTACGATATCGAGCTGGTCGGCCGCACGGTAACGGTGGTGCGCGACGGAAGCACGATTCTCGATCACAAGGAGATTCCGGGCGTCACCGGGGGAGCTCTGGATTCGCGCGAGGGCGAGCCGGGCCCGATCTATATTCAGGGCGACCATACCGGCAGCCTGCGATTCCGTGACATTACGGTTGCGGTTCCGAAGTAGCCGCCAGCGGAGAGGTGGATGCGACGCGGTCTTGGCGGGTGAAGTCGCCTTTGCGATAGGCCTGCTGGATTCAACGGGCGGGCGTTGTGGGGCGGGCGATGGGTTCGTTTCGACGGGCGGGAGCTCGGGGCGGAGGGAAGTGGCGGGCATAAAGCAAGTTAGCGGATGGGAACGGAGGTGAACGGGGTTCGGTGATATCCTAATCGGTCCTCATGAAACTGCTTGCATTGTGTGCCGCCATCTGCCTGGTTGGGTTGCCTGCCATCGGTCAAACCCAGCGCGTACGAAACGGAGTCCAACTTACCTCCCAGGACCTGAACGTCAAAGTGCAGTTCTATTCGGCCACCACGGTCCGAGTGATGAAATGGCCGGCGGGCGGCACGGCCGAGAAGACCAGCCTCTCGGTGATCCAGAAGGACCTACCCGATCTCAGCATGCGAATGGACGAGAGCGCCGCGACGGTGACACTCAGCTCGGGCCAGGTCACGGTGCGGCTGAATAAAGCCGATGGGGATATTCAGTATCTCGCCGGCGACGGCCGGACGGTTCTCCGCGAGCAGGGGCGCGCGCGCTTCCATCTCTGCGGTCTCCCGCAGGAAAAGGCGGCGTTCAACATTGAGCAGAACTTCACATTGACCGCGGAAGAAGGCATCTACGGCCTCGGCCAGCACCAGTCCGGCTACATGAACTATCGCGGGCGGACGGTGAAGCTGGTGCAGTCGAACACCGAAAAGTCGACTCCGTTCCTGGTTTCCACCGCCGGATACGGGATCTTCTGGGATAACTACTCGAAGACGGTTTTCACCGACACTCCAGCGGCCATGTCGCTCTGGTCGGAAGTGGCGGATAACGTCGATTATTACTTCTTTTTCGGACCCTCGATGGACCAAGCTATAGCCGGATACCGGCAACTTACAGGCGTGGCTCCCATGTACGGGCGCTGGGCCTACGGTTACTGGCAGAGCAAGGAACACTACGCCACCCGTGACGAGTTACTCCACATCGCGCAGGAGTATCGCGAGCGCCGGATTCCCATCGATAACCTCGTCCAGGACTGGAATTACTGGGGCGGAAACGATTTGTGGGGCGCGATGGTATTCGATGAAACCAGGTATCCGCGGCCGAAGGAAATGCTGGACCTGCTGCACCGGCAGAACTTCCATCTGATGATTTCCATCTGGGCCGGCCTCGGTCCCGCCTCGGCAATTTACAAGGAAATGGAGCGGCACGGATATCTCTATTCGCCGGTAGGTTGGGCCGGCTTCCGGTACTTCGATGCCTACAATCCGGCGGCCAACGACCTTTATTGGAAATACGCCAGCACGGGGCTGTTCTCGAAAGGAATCGACGGCTGGTGGATGGATTCGACCGAGCCCGACATCGTCAACGCCCTGACGAAGGAATCGGAAGAGTATGAGATGAAGAAGGTGGAGAACAACCATCTCGGCTCATTCGCCAGATACCTCAATCCCTATTCGCTGGTGGTTACCGAACCCGTATACAAGAATCAGCGAAAAGAGACGGACCAGAAGCGCGTCTACATTCTCACGCGCTCAACATTCGCCGGGCAGCAGCGCGCGGCTGCCACCACGTGGTCGGGGGATATCGGAGCGGACTGGGGGGTGTACCGGCGGCAGATCTCCGGGGGCGTCAATCACAGCATGTCCGGAATCCCTTACTGGACGTTCGATATCGGCGCGTACTCGCTGGGCTGTCAAGGCGGCGTCTTCTCGAACGGGGGAAAGGACCCCGCGTACCAGGAACTCTACACGCGAATGTTCCAGCTGGGGGCATTCTCGCCCATCTTTCGATCGCATGGCTCGGAGACTCCGCGAGAGATCTGGGAGTTCGGAGAATACACGCCCGCACTGGTGAAGGCGGATAATTTGCGATATCGGTTGATGCCATATATCTATTCCCTGGCCTGGCGGGTAACTCACGACGGGTATTCGATTATGCGCGGGCTGGCGATGGATTTTACCGCGGACCGCAGGACTTACTCGATCGATGACCAGTTCATGTTCGGCCCGGCTATCCTGGTGGCGCCGGTGACGGAATATATGTATCACCGCCCACCGGAGCAGACTGTACTGGTTACATCCGAGCACTTCCACACTAAGGACGGTAAACCTGGACTGACGGCGAAGTACTATTGCGATGACCAATTCAAGACGCTATGCCACGAAGCGGTAGAACCGGACATCGATCTGTACTGGTACACTGGGTGGCCCAGCTTCATCAAGGGTCCGAAGTTCTCCATGCGCTGGGAAGGCAAGCTGACAGTCACCCAAACCGGGAACTACCGTTTCAACCTGAAGAGTTTTGGGCCGCGGCGCGTGTATCTGGACGGCAAAGAGGTGGCGCACAACTACGATTCCATGGAGTCTCACACGGTGCCCGTGCAACTGGTTGCGGGTAGGGAATACGACTTCGCCTTCGAGACTTCGAATGCAGTGCTGGGCGCTTTCCGCGCGCAGGTATATTGGAAGACTCCGGAGATTTACGCGCGGGAAGAGCAGAAGGCCGAGCCGCGGCCGAAGACGCGGAATGTCTATCTGCCGGGCGGCACTCGATGGACGGATTTCTGGACCGGGGAGGCGCTGGCCGGCGGCGCGAGCGTGATTTCCGACGCACCCATAGACAAGATTCCGCTCATGGTGCGGGCGGGGTCGATCGTTCCCATGGGCCCGTTCGTGCAGTATGCGGCGGAGAAGCCGGCGGATCCTATCGAATTGCGGATCTATCCCGGGGCCGACGGCAGCTTCACCTTATACGAGGATGAGAACGACACTTATAATTACGAAAAGGGTATTTACTCGACCATTGACTTCCACTGGGACGATGCGCGGCGCGAGTTAAAGATCGAAGCCCGGAAAGGTAACTTCCCCGGAATGCTGCAGACGAGGACGTTTCAGGTGGTGGTGGTGCGACCGGGTCATGGGGTAGGCGTAGAGGATACGGGTAAGGCCGATCAAGTGGTGGCGTACCGAGGCGGGGCGCTGGTGGTACACGTGCCTTAGGATTGTGGGCGGTGAACGTAGTCCGAAGAGTGTGCTACTCGGTTCCGGCAAGTGCGTAGAGGCGTTCGACCACCCCGTTCAAGGTGCCCGATTGAGATCGCAGATCCTGCGCGGCGGCGGCGTTCTCCTGGGATTGAGCGGCCACGCTCTGCGTCACCGCGCAAAGTTGGGTTAAGGCGGTTTTCAGTTCCTGGATACGGCCGGTCTGTCCCTCGGCGCTGGTGGCAATGGATTCGGAAAGCGCGTTGACGCCGTTGCGGATTTCAGCGCTCTGCGACCAGGTTGATTTCACCTCCCCGAGGCGCGACTTGCCGTTCTTGGCGGAATGGACACATCTCTCGATGAGAGCGGTCGTATCCCGAGCGGCTTGGGCACTGCGCTGCGCGAGGGAGCGCACTTCATCGGCCACGACCGCGAAGCCTGCGCCGGACTCACCGGCACGAGCCGCTTCAACGGCTGCGTTGAGGGCGAGGATGTTGGTTTGGAACGCAATTTCATCGATAACGCGCAGGATTTTCGCGATGGCGTCGGTGGAGTCATAGATTTCCCCGACGGACGCGGCCATGCTCTGCATTGCCTGCTGGACCCTGCCGCCGATGGTCTGGGCATCGGCCATGAGAATAGCGGATTTGCGGGCGGCATCCCCGTTGTCGCGCGTGGCTCGGTGGATCTCCTCAGTGGCGGCCGATATCTCCTCGACGGCGGCCGCTTGTTCGGAGGCATTCTGGGCCAGACCCTGCCCCGAGGTGGCCACCTGTTCGGTGGCAGCGGAGATCTGGTGAGCACCTTTGGTTAAGTCCGCGACCATGCGGCGCAACTCGCGGGTGAGACGCACAATGGTTGTCAACACGAAGGGACAAGTCACAAAGGCGGCGATGAGGAACGCGAGCGATAGCCAGATCGACGCGGAGGTTGCGAACGCAGAACGTTCGGCAGCCGCGCGCTGATAGTCGTTTTGTACCTGAACGAAGGCGTTTACATTATCGTTAATGCGGTTGCCGATCGGGGTAAGATTGTCGGATGCAAAGAGGAGGGCTTCGTCAGACTTGCCTTCTTCGAGGAGCGCGAACTCCCGATCGGCACCGGATTGGTACCCCGCGAGATCCTGTGTGAGCGCAGCGACCACCTGGGTACCTTTTGGAGTGACCAGCAGCGGACGAAGCTGATCGAGTGCCGCGGCGGCACGATGGATGCTTGTATCGAACAGTTGCCGGTTAGCCGCAAAGTCGTCCGCGTTCTTGAGGAGTGCGAAATACATACAACTCCGTAGCGCGTAGCGTGCGGCCATGAACTGCGAGTTAAAACTGCCGAATAGAAGTATCTTGGGGACGGTGCCGATGGAGTAATCTTTTAACTCCGCCCCCTGGCGGTGAATCGAATACAATCCAGTTCCGCCGAATCCAAGGACAATGGCCGCCAACACGCCGAACGAGAGAAGGAGTTTTCTACCGATTGTCATGGCTGTGTGTGTGTGCTCGAGAGCTTGAACAGGCCGCTCGAAGGCGATTACGCCTTAGAGCGGGATAATTAGTTTGAACCAGAGCTTGCTGCCGCTGAAACGATTTCTAACCAGCGTCTCGTCTTGCCACTGGGCAATGAAGTCCACGTGCTTGGTGCTATAGGAGACACTGGGGCCGATGGCGAGCACGCGGCCTT